>CEQG01153854.1_pt1 | contig 33962 bp, 31 predicted proteins | sample 350301 | NCBI WGS metagenome assembly CEQG01 (sample SAMEA2621242, study PRJEB7988) | marine metagenome | isolation source: saline water (ENVO:00002010), including | reverse complement strand
TACTCACTACTCACTACTCACTACTCACTACTCACTACTCACTTTCAACAACTCTTTCCACTGCGTCGTGTACCGTTGGCTTCGTTCCTTTTTTATAAGCTCCCACTCTTCCATCCGGGTACCAATCATCGCCGAAGCCACAGTGGCTTTTCCAAATTTCATGTTCAAGGCATCAATGACCTTTGTTAACTGGGGAGGTTGCCGTTCCAAAGACGGTTCAAAAAGATTGCCCTGTACCCAGCCCTGCGGAATGATGCCACAAAGATTTACCCCTACTTTTTTATAGCGGAATCCCGGCCGGTAAATTTTGTGTAGGGCTTTCCGCGCTTCGGTAATCAAGGCAAACGTGTTATTGGTGGGCGTAGGCATCGTTGCCACAATACTCTTGGAATATTGCCGATCAATTTTACTGTGATAATTGGTTTGTACAAATACCTGTACATAACTTGCGCAAGACTCCTGAGCCCGCAGCACTTCGGCCACTTCACTTACATAATACGCACAGGCCTCTTCAATACGTTCTAAGTCTTCCAATCGTTTCCCAAACGACTTTGCCGTGCCAATGGCTTTCTTTGCCTTGGGCATCACAGTAATATCCAAGCAGGGTTCCCCGTTCATTTCCCGCCAGATCCGTTCTCCTACGACCGTCATTTCCTTCCGAACCCACGACAACGGCAGCTGTGTAAAATCGTAACCCGTAAACACCCCAATCTTTTTCAACCGCTCGGCATGTTTTCTCCCAATGCCCCAAATGTCCCCTATTTGGGCCCACTCCAATGCCTCCCGCCGCTTTTTCTCCGAATCCATTACATATACATGATTGTATTGCGACTGTTTCTTGGAAATACGATTGGCCAGTTTGGCCAACACCTTCGTAGGGGCAATTCCTACCCCCACAGGCAATCCCAAATTCCTAAAAATCGTATCTTTTATCTCGTGACCATACTTCTGAAAATCCATATGGGCCATTCCGCTTAAATCCACAAATGCCTCGTCGATACTATATACCTCTACCTTGGGCGAAAAAGTTTCCAAGGTAGTCATCACCCTTTGTGACATTTCGCCATACAGGGTATAATTGGAAGAGAAAAAGGTCACACGGTTCTTGACCAAAATGTCCTTAATCTTAAAGACCGGTTCAAACATAGGAATGTGCGTGAGTTGCTTTGCTTCCTTATTGGCCGCAATCACACACCCATCGTTATTGCTCAGTACCACTACCGGTTTTCCCCATAGGTCGGGACGGAACACTTGTTCGCAAGAGGCGTAAAAGCTGTTGCAATCTACCATGGCAATCATAAGGCACGGTGTATAATGTAGGTAATCACTCCCCAAACTGTAATGGCTTCCGTTTCATTCTTTCCTTGCTGAATCACAAACTCACCATCCTTTACAGCCAGGTACAAGGTCTTGGCTGAAACCTTTAGGGAACGGTCTATGATCAGGACATCGCCCTCTTTAATTTGGTGCTTCATCCAAGTATTTCCTTCCACCCGAACAAAAAAAGTAGCTTCCTTGTTGTGTGTGAGTTCTTGATTTAAATCGATAGAAGCTTCCATATAATGCGTCGCCGCACTGGGAAACCCGGTTTGTTTGGAGACTTCGGGTGCGTGCCGATGGGTTACCCGCTGAATTTTTCCTGAATTGATCACTTCCATAATTCAAAATTAGGAAATATTCCAATACAAATTAGGAAATATTCCTATTTATTTTTCTATTGAAATCCCTAAAAGAAATTTACATTTGTACTATGAACAAAGCCATGGAGAGTATTAGTGTTTTCGATATGCTGAAAATAGGCGTAGGCCCTTCCAGCTCGCATACCTTAGGCCCATGGAGGGCTGCGTTACGGTGGATTGACCATTGCAAACGCCACGGCTATTTCGAGGAAATCACCGAAGTAAAGGTACAATTGTACGGCTCCCTTTCCCTAACAGGAAAAGGCCATGCCACCGATATTGCCGCAATCATGGGCTTGTTGGGTACCGACCCTGTTACCGTGCCCATTGAACGCATTCAGCCTAGTATGGACGAGCTGGCCCAATCGGGAACCTTATTGCTGAACGGCGAACTTCCTGTCCCCTTTCAGAAAGAAAAGCACATTATTTTTCATAAGAAATTTCTGGAGTTTCACCCGAACGGAATTACCTTCAGTTGTGTGTTGAAAGACGGTAGAAAAAAGAACATGAACTACTACTCTATTGGTGGTGGTTTCGTAGTTCAAAAAGAACGAAAAAACGCAAAGAAAAAACGGGAAAAGTTTTCCAACTTCCCCTTCCCCGTAGAAAAAGGAGTTGAATTGTTGGCCTATTGCCAAGCGGAAGGGAAATCCATTAGCCAAATCGTTTTGCAAAACGAACTTTCCCTACGAAGCGAAGCCGAAATTAACGACGGACTCCGAAAAATCTGGGACGTTATGCTAGACTCCATGTATGTAGGCTGCCATACCGAAGGTACCCTTCCCGGCGGACTCAATGTGCGGCGGCGTGCTTTCGATACTCATAAAAATTTGATGGGCTCGCGCCCCTATAGCAATCCGGTAGAATGGATTGAAAGTATTCGGGATACCGAAGTAAAGTTTCGTCAGATCTTAAAGTGGGTCTCCTGTTTTGCCTTGGCCGTAAATGAAGTAAACGCCTCTTTAGGCCGCGTGGTCACGGCTCCTACCAACGGAAGTGCCGGGGTGATTCCCGCAGTTATGATGTATTATATGGTAATCGAAAACCACGATGCCAACTTTGCCGATGTACGCAAATTTTTACTCGTCGCGGGCGAAATAGGAAGTATCTTTAAGAAAGGATCGACCATAAGCGCCGCGTTGGGCGGATGCCAAGCCGAAATTGGGGTATCTTCTGCCATGGCGGCAGGTGCTCTAACCGAACTCATGGGCGGCACTCCCGAACAGGCGCTCATGGCGGCCGAAATCGCCATGGAACACCATCTAGGGCTTACATGCGATCCTATCGCCGGACTGGTGCAGGTGCCTTGCATAGAACGGAATGCCATGGGTGCCATCAAAGCCATTAATGCCTGCGAAATGGCCCTCGATGCGGATCCTACGAAGGCTAAAGTGCCGTTGGACAAGGTGATTGCCACCATGTGGGAAACCGCCAAGGATATGACGTCCAAGTATAAAGAAACCAGTGAAGGCGGACTTGCAGTACAAGTGAACGTGAGTGATTGTTAAGGTTTTTACTGAAAATCCCTTTCGTTCTTCTTGACAGCTGCCCAAAAAAGTTGCATCTTGCTTGCACTTGACGTAATCTTTTTCCTATGAGAGTTTTTCTATGCTTCTGTTTTTTAGCCTTCGTGGCCTGCAATCAAAAAAGCAACACTTCAGAGGTTGCTGAAACTACTTCGGAAAAAAAAGCTTCCCTCATGGATTCGCTTCCCAATTCCCTTCCCGACTTACACCTTGAAGCTGCTAACCAATTAGCTGCTTTGCCACTTCACTGTATGAATCAGGAGTACCCCAACAAACTGGGACAGGTGCTTGGAAGCACAGAGGACTTACAATCGCCCAGTACCCTACACCCTACTTTTTACGGTTGCTTCGATTGGCATTCGGCGGTTCATGGGCATTGGAGTTTGGTAAGCTTACTGAAACAGTTCCCGGATTTGGAACATTCCGAAGAAATTAAAAACAAACTACTGGAAAATATTTCCGAAGCAAACATTCAGCAGGAAATCGCCTATTTTGAAGGCTCCAACAACAAAACCTTTGAACGAACCTATGGTTGGGCTTGGCTTTTAAAGTTGGCGGAAGAATTACATACTTGGGACAGTCCTACTGCCCGAACCCTAGAAAACAATTTACAACCGCTCACCGATCTTATTGTCCAAAAATATGTGGAATTTCTTCCGAAATTGAATTACCCCATTCGCGTGGGGGAACATCCCAATACCGCATTCGGACTCTCCTTTGCGTACGATTATGGGAAAACGGTGGGAGACTCACATTTGACTTCCTTAATTGAACAACGTGCCAAAGACTTTTATCTTCAGGATAAAAACTGCCCGATTTCCTGGGAGCCGGGCGGATTTGATTTTTTGTCGCCATGCTTGGAAGAAGCGGCCTTGATGAAGCGGGTATTGCCTTCGGAAGCTTTTAAAATATGGTTGAAGGAGTTTCTTCCGCAACTGCAAAACCCCAATTTTACTCTGAACGTTGGGGAAGTTTCCGACCGAACCGATGGGAAACTGGTGCATCTCGACGGAGTGAATTTCTCCCGGGCTTGGTCTTTATATACCATCGCAGCCGGTATTCCAGAATACCAACACCTAGAGAAACTGGCCAACAAGCATATCCAGTACTCCCTTCCCAGCATTGTAAACGATAGTTACGAAGGAGGGCACTGGCTGGGGAGCTTCGCTATTTACGCACTCAACACCGGGCATCATGCGCCTTAAAAATTGGCTTCGGAATATGGGCCCTGGTCCTTTAGTAGCGGCAGCTTTTATCGGCCCTGGAACGGTCACGGTATGCACGCTTGCTGGTGTAAAATTTGGTTACGCACTCTTGTGGGCGATGGTGTTTTCAATAGTGGCAACGATCGTACTTCAGGAAATGGCCGCCCGATTAGGCATTATTACCCAGAAAGGCCTTTCGGAAGTTATTCGTACCGAAATTAGAAATCCGTGGTTGCAACGTTTTTTCGTTCTCCTCATTCTTTCGGCAATTGTGATAGGCAATGCGGCCTATGAAGCGGGCAATATTAGTGGCGGGGTTTTAGGGCTTCAAACGGTTTTTGGAGAAGGCGTATGGACTTTTAGGGATTTTAGCATCAATACGTTTAGCCTACTCATTGGTTTATTGGCTTTTTTATTGCTTTTCTTTGGAAATTATAAAATCTTGGAACGCTCCCTTATAGCATTGGTCCTTTTAATGAGCACGGCCTTTCTTATCGCTGCCGTGCTCACCAAACCCTCTTGGGGAGCACTATTTAAAGGTATTTTTAGCTTTCAAGCACCAGAAGGTAGTTGGCTTACCGTCGTGGCACTCATTGGTACGACCGTGGTCCCATACAACTTGTTTTTACATGCATCGCTTGTTAAGGAAAAATGGAGCGGACCTTCTAACTTAAAATTCGCCCGAAGGGATACCATTACCGCAGTAGTTTTGGGAGGTATTGTTTCCATGAGTATCATTATTTCGGCAGCAGCGATTCGGGTGGAAGAAATACAAAGTGCGGCCGATTTGGCCCTAGGTTTGGAACCGTTATTTGGTAGTTTTGCCAAATACGTCCTTTCCATTGGGCTCTTTGCAGCGGGCATTACCAGTGCCATTACGGCTCCCCTAGCAGCGGCCTATGTCGCCACTGGGTGTTTGGGGTGGTCCAGCAATTTAAAAGCTAAAAAATTTCGGGCTACTTGGATGGTAATCTTAGGAATTGGAGTGCTTTTTTCTTCCTTCGGATGGAAGTCCATTACCATTATTCAATTTGCGCAATTGGCCAACGGACTCCTACTGCCAATCGTTGCAGGCTTCCTACTTTGGGTCATGAACCGAAAATTCCTTTTGGGAAATTATAAAAATACGACCCTTCAAAATACCTTCGGAATCCTTATCTTAGGAATTACCGTCTTTTTAGGACTAAAAAGTATCTTAACTGTTTTAAACCTCTTGTAAATTGGACCATCCCGTGATAGACATCAATGCCGATGTAGGCGAAGGACTTCACAACGAAGCCCAACTGATGCCCTATTTAAATTCCTGTAACATTGCTTGTGGTGGCCATGCTGGGGATGCCGAAACCATGAAAACAGTGATTCGGTTGGCGGAAGAATACCAAGTAAAAATAGGCGCACATCCTTCTTTTCCCGATCGGGAAAACTTTGGAAGGAACATCCTAAACATTTCTTCGGAAGCATTAAAAAAGAGTTTGATGGCACAGCTCGAGTCATTTCAGGAAGTGATCTCTTCTGAAAGAGCAACACTTCATCATGTAAAACCCCATGGGGCGTTATACAATTTGGCAGCCAAAGATGCTGCAACAGCTGAAGTGATTTTGGAAGCCATGAAATCCTTACACATCGAAGCCAAACTCTATGCCCCCTACGGTTCCATGTTGGCAAAATTGGCCTATCGAAAAGGAATACCTGTGGTTTATGAGGCCTTTGCCGATAGAAATTACCAAGAAGACCTATCGTTAGTACCTAGAAGTAGGCCGCATGCCCTAATCACAGAACCTAAGGCGGTTTTTGAACAGGTGCAACGCATGGTTTTGGAAGGGAAAGTACATACCGAAACCGGAAAGGAAGTTCCCATAAAAGCCGCTACTTTTTGTGTGCATGGAGATCAGGAGAATGCTTTGGAAATCCTAAAATATCTTAATAAGGCCTTTGCAGAAAATGACAGTAAAATTGGGTAAGTATTCCTTAACATATAAAAAATTTGGTCCCAACGGGATACTTATAGAGTGGCCCAAAAGAATCGAAGAAGCCATTTTATATGAAATACTGGCCTTTCAGGAGATCATTACTTCAGAATATGGGGATAGGGTGATGGCAAACCATGCGTACCAATCTATTTTAGTAGGATTCCCTACTTCTGATTTCAATTTTGAAAAGGAAGTAACCATTTTGAAGCAAGGTTATGAAAATCTACAAAAGCCTTCAGATAAGCCCTACACTATCTGGAAGGTGCCGGTATGCTACGAGGCCACATTTGGTTGGGACCTGGAAGCGCTATCCCAACAGAAAAAATGTTCCGAAGCAGACATTGTTCAACTACATACCCAAACCATCTATACCGTATATTTTATCGGTTTTTTACCCGGGTTTTTATACCTCGGCGGCTTAGCCCCTGAGCTTTTCACCCCACGAAGGGCGAGCCCACGGTTAAAAATCCCTGCAGGTAGCGTGGCCATTGGTGGAGAACAAACGGGTATCTATCCTTCCGAAAGTCCGGGTGGCTGGAATTTGATTGGCAACACCCCCATAGTTTTATTCGATCCTATGAAAGAACATCCGTGTTTCGCAAAACCAGGGGATAAAATTCAATTTTACAGTATCGATAAGTCCCAGTATGAAGAAATGAAACAAACGAATTGGATTCCTGAAAGTGAGGTGTGGCATGGTTGAAGTACTTTCGGCGGGACTTTTTACGACGATTCAGGATTTGGGACGGTATAAGGGATTGGCATGGGGGGTCCCTCTCTCGGGTGCTATGGACCAAACTTCAGCTGGGCTGGCCAACGCCCTTCTTAACAATCGTAAGGCCTGTGCTGTTTTGGAAATGACCTTAGTGGGCCCCAAGCTTCGGTTTCATTGTGATACGGAAATATGCCTCACAGGAGCAGCACTACAAGGAAAAATCAATGAAACAAAAGCCGTTCTTTTGAATCAGCCTACGATGGTTCAATCTGGAGACGTTCTTTCCTTCGGAAAATCTTTATGGGGCACAAGAGCTTATTTGGCTGTAAAAGGAGGGTTTCAAACGGAACAAGTAATGCAGAGCTATAGTATGTATGCAGGAATTACTTCGGAAGGGAACATTGAAAAAGGAATGCTTCTTCCCATTCAGGCTTTTTCAGAAAAGAACCCTCCGAAAAAAAATTCTTTAAAACTCAATAAGGCCCATTTTGAAAACTCAGTTTTAAACGTATTTCCAGGACCGGAATTTGAATACCTTTCCGAAGGACAAAAAGAAAAATTACTAGGAAGAAGATTTACCATTTCAAAAAACAACAATCGGATGGCCTACACCCTGGAAGAGCTCTTGGAAAATGAACTTACCCCTATCATTACCTCATTAGTGCAGCCTGGGACGGTACAATTAACGCCTGCTGGGAACATTATAGTTTTAATGCGGGACGCCCAGACCACGGGTGGTTACCCAAGAATTTTACAGCTTTCGGAACAGGCGATGAATCAGTTGTCACAAAAAAGGACAAAAGATTGGGTAGGTTTTGACATGGTGGATTATTGACACCCTTTTTTTCTTCTTGAATCGATAATATTCATGATTTTCCAGCCTTCTTCAGTAAGGATAAGGGTAAAGGAATTGGCCCCACAATGACTAAACGTATCATTGAACCAAAACTCATAGGGAGTCCAAACCTGTGCTAAATTTCCATCACACAAAACCGTATAATCCAAAATACGTTCTTCCCATTTTTGATCCTCGGGTCTGGCAGCAATCATTTTCAGAAAATCGGAGCCACGCGAATAGGTTACTTTATTCCCTTCGGTTTTTGATACATAAGCCGATTGCACTTGAAAATTGGGCACTGTAACCGACTTCATTTTAACGGTATCCTTGGTATGAAATCCTTTAAAAAACTCCCCAATAAGGATTCTGGCATTGGATTCTGAAAGTTCGCTTTGCGAAAGAACCTGTCCTACGACAAAGAACATTAACAAGGAAATAACAATTTTCATGTTGGTAAAGATTTATGAATGGTATTCAAATTTAGTACTTTTACCGTTCAATATATAAAACTATGTCTACAGCAAAAAAAGAATACAAGAGAATTACCACCAAAACCTTGGTGGACATGAAGAAAAATGGTGAAAAAATTGCCATGCTTACGGCATACGATTACACCATGGGGAAAATTGTAGATAGTGCAGGGATCGATGTGATTTTGGTAGGGGATTCGGCCTCTAACGTCATGGCTGGTCACGAAACGACTTTACCTATCACATTGGATCAAATGATTTATCATGCTTCTTCGGTAATTCGTGCAATTGAAAGGAGTTTGGTCGTTGTGGATTTGCCCTTCGGGACCTATCAAAGTGATCCCAAAGAAGCCCTTCGTTCGGCCATTCGCATCATGAAAGAAAGTGGGGCGCATGCGGTTAAGATGGAAGGTGGAAAAGAAATTAAAGAGTCCATTAAGCGTATTTTACATGCAGGTATTCCAGTAATGGGCCACTTAGGGCTAACCCCTCAATCCATTTACAAATTTGGGACCTATACGGTACGTGCCAAAGAAGAAGCAGAAGCGCAAAAGCTGAAAGATGATGCTAAACTTTTGGAAAAAATGGGATGCTTTGCAGTAGTACTTGAAAAAGTTCCTGCCAAACTTGCGGAAGAAATTGCCAAGGAGATTACCATTCCTGTGATTGGTATTGGAGCAGGTGGCGGTGTCGACGGACAGGTTTTGGTGATGCACGACATGTTAGGAATGACCCACGAGTTCAATCCGCGGTTTTTGCGTAGGTATTTAGATCTTTACCAAGAAATGGGCAATGCCTTCAGTCAATATATCACCGATGTAAAAAGTGGTGATTTCCCTAATGATGAGGAACAATATTAAATTCATTTAAAAAAGTATCCATTGCACAGTACTGTTGAAAATCTTCAGGTTCTTTATGAAGACAACCATCTTATTGTTGTAAATAAGAGGGCCGGTGATATTGTTCAAGGAGACAAAACGGGCGACAAACCTCTTTCCGAAGTAGTAAAAGATTATATTGCTGTAAAATACGACAAGCCAGGGACTGTTTTTTTAGGGGTAGTGCATCGGTTAGATCGACCTACAAGTGGAGTTATTGTATTTGCACGTACTTCGAAGGCCTTGGGAAGGATGAACCAGTTATTTTCTGAAAGGGAAACGGAAAAAACCTATTGGGCCGTAGTAAAAAATAATCCTTCAAAACCCAAAGATACCTTGGTTCATTATCTAAAGCGGAATCCGAAACAAAACAAATCCTATGCCCATAGTAAGGAAGTACCTGGCAGCAAAAAAGCCGTTTTACACTACTCCCTATTTCAAGCTTTAGACAATTACTATGCTTTGGAAATACAGTTGGAGACGGGAAGGCATCATCAAATTAGGTCTCAATTGGCCGCTATAGGTTGTCCCATTAAAGGAGATTTAAAATATGGATTTGACCGAAGCAATAGTGATGGAAGTATTCACTTACACGCCAGAAAATTAAGTTTTGTTCATCCCGTAAAAAAGAAACCCATCACTATTATTGCACCAACTCCCGAAGATGCTATTTGGAAGTGTTTAGATCAATGATTTTATGTTTTAGAGCGAACATCACTAGCCCTACCCTATTCCGAACCCCGAGTCTTTTAAAAAGATCTTGTCGGTACCCGTCAATGGTTTTAGGACTTAAATTTAATTCTTCTGCAATTTCACGATAGGTCATTTCGGTACAGGAAAGTCTAATAAATTCAAGTTCGACATCCCTAAATACCGGATTCAATTTATCTTGATTCGAATTTAGGGCAGTCACCATAATTTCTGTGACGTCTTTTGAATAACAGAAGCCCTTATCCCTTACCTCACAAAGTCCTTTTTCCAGATCGGCCGGATGAATATCTTTTAGAAAATACCCCCTGGCCCCTTCCTTCAACATTTTTAAGATAAATAGTTCGTTATCATCCATGGAAAGAGTGACCACCTTTTGTTCGGGATGATATTCCCGAAGCCATTTTATGGTTTCAAAACCGTTCATAATAGGCATGTTGATATCCAATAATATGATATCTGGGGGTGTTGGGATTTCCTCAAGTTTTTTCTTTAAGTCGGCCCCATTTTCTGCTTTTAAAACAACTTGAAACCCATTAAATGAGTTGATAAGCCTTTCTAAAGAGCTTGCAAAAAGTAGATGGTCGTCCACAATGGCGACCTTTGTAAATTGGGGAGTATTCATAACTATTAATAAGGGCAGTTCACTAAAAGCCGGGTACCTTGATCTATTTCTGAGCTTAACTCGTAAGAAGCTTTTATGAGCGTGGCCCTACTCTTCATGTTTTGCAGTCCAGAGCTTTCACTCTTTTGGGCCACATCAAAGCCTACACCATCATCTTTGGATTCAATAGAAAGGTACTTCTCTTCAAAGGATAAAGTTACAAATAAATTCTTAGCCCGAGAGTGTTTCATTACATTAGATATGAACTCTTGAAATATTCTAAAAAGAATGATTTCAACATCACTTTTAAGCAATTGCGGAGTTCCTTTAATTGAAAAATGTGTATTTAAAAACTTAAGTCGGTCGAACCGTTCCAGTTCATTTTCCATCGACTTTACGAGCCCGTTATTTAAAACCACTTCGTTATTGAGGTTTCGGGAAAGCGCCCTAAGTTCCTGAACACTAGAAGCAATTGTGGTTTTGGTTTCTTCCAAGTGAGGTTTTATTGCCTCATCACTAGTAGGAATGATCATTGCCAATTGCATGTTGGCTACTGAAAGTAACTGCCCAATGTTATCATGAAGTTCCCAAGCAATATTCTTAAGGGTCTGTTCTTGAATTTCAATTTGCGATTGTGCCAATTCCTTTTCAAATTTCTTTTCGGCCTCAAACTTTTCCAATAAAAGTTTGTTTTTTCTATTCTGAAAAGCAATAAAAAAGATAACCACAAATACCACTAATAGGGTTATTGTAAGAACTGAATAAATGATTAATTGTATGGCTTCTTCTTGGAGCATCTAATAAATCCTAATGAAAAGCAAGAATACATAAAAATATTAGAAATTAACAACGTATAGACCTGTAACATTACAAAAAGATCATTTCCCTTACTTATATTGAAATAATCCCCAAAAATTGATAGTGGAGCGGTCACTAAATTAAAAACGAAACATCCTACAGCAATATACATAGGGAGGTACTTGTTTAAGTTTAGGATTAAATCGGTTTTTAAAAGTTCATAAAAAAACTGAAGCAATACTCCTAAAATAACGAAGGTTCCCAAAAGCACCACGGTTGGTGAAGTTTCAAAAAAAGAGGTATAGAAGTATTGAAAGTACAAAGAAGTTAATAAGAACACCCCCAATAAATAGTAGAAAAACCTTTTGAAGGTTTCATTTTTTATATAGAAAAGAAAATATAAGGAAATTGCGATTGGGTTTACAAGATCATAAAAATTTGCTAACCATCGATTGCCCTCAAAACGGGTATCCTGTACAAAGGAAAAATATTCGTATTTAGAAAAATAGGCAATGATTGGATATAATGAAGCGATTTCAATGAATACTACAAATCCTAAGAAAACCACTAATAATTTATCCGACCAACGAATATTGTTGAGTAATTTAAGGTACCGGATTCCAAGTATAAATGCTAATATCTCTACTATATTGACCGGAAGTGCAAATATGAGAAAGTCTGTAAATTCCAAATTAATAGTCGTTTGGCGGCCATCCGGTATTCCCTCTATTTAAAGGATCGACATTATAATTGTTGTTGGCATCGCCCCCTGCACCATCCGTTGCAGCCAAAAACACTGTGGCTTTAGTACTCTCTTCGCTATCGTAGGCGCCAAAATAAACCCGGACACCTGGGTTGGAAATTCCTTGTTCTGTGGAAGCTTCCTTCACATAATCCAAAAATTCCTGCAAATCATTTAAACTGAAGGTGAAATCCCTAGCATCGGTGGCACCTTCTGCCTTTTTAATTTCTACAGCTCGGGTTTCAACCCAATTACTCTGAAGGTTTCTAGCTTCTTCAACACTGATACACTTGTCTGGTTTTGCCATAATTTGATAGGGTTAAGTTTTGAATGGTGAAGTAAATCAAAAGTAGGAAATTTAACAAATTTTAGTGCAAAAACAGGAAAAACCCTTTCCTTTTATTAAGGGTTTTTCCTATAAAAAATGAATCCTATTTTAAATTAATATAGGTTTTTAACTCTTGTTTGGGATACGCTAACATCCTAATTTCGTTTCCATAAAAAAGGTCTGCGCACTAACGCCCAGTAAGTCGAGAGGAGAGGGTACTGCCAAAAAGTACTTAGACTTATACAAGCTTGATTAGTTGCCAGGCCTTTGATTTTAAAATTTTTAGGGATACTTTTAAAGAGAATTAATACCCTAAAAACTGGTTGGGATTCCGCTAATATTTGTGTTATATGAAATCGCAGGAAACTATTTTCGAAAAAATTATATCACACGTACTTCATTTTAAAAAATCGTTCAAAAACTTCTTTAAAGCTTCTTTTTTAAGCTTGGTAGTTATTACGATTATTCTTTTGCTGCTTACACAAATGGACCAAGCGTTTACGATGCTGGTCGATTTAGTAGAGAATCCGAAGTCAAAGCTTTCCCTTCTCTTGTCTTTTTTATTGATCAACGCCCTGGCCATTGTTCTTTCCCACTACCCCATTTATACTTACTATGCCGCCAATTTAAATAATTCTGAAGACTACACGGTTTGGAGCAAGGTATACCCATTCAACTTTTGGCCTTTAAAACGTTTTCCAGCCTTTATTTATCATGCTAAAAAAAACACTGATTACCAACCCGATAATTGGGCCAATTATTTACGCTATTCCATTGGGCTTTTAATCCATGCGGTGTGGATACATTTTATTATTAGCAGTTTTGAACCCAATATCATTTTTGAAAACTTTCCCTTACCTGCCCTAAAAATGGTTATTTATGGATTACTCATCGCCCCCTTGATAGCTTATATTTATGTAAAGGAAAAGTTCTCGAAATACCAAAAACAGCCAGGAGCAGCAAAACTTCAAATTTACTATAAGCGCTTAGGAATCACTTATTTTATTGTGGGGTTCCTCAGTCTTCTGTTACTCATTATCACCCTATTTGTAGTCAACTTTAGTCCTGGAGGGTTTCTTATATTAATTCTTACCAGTTATGTATTTATGTTCAATTACGTATTTTTTAGACTATTGAGAACACGGTCTACAGCCGTTCAAAATACATTGAACAGTCCCCTGTTACTCCCAGTATCTATCTTTATTGGTTGGGTCCGTAAATTTGAAAAGTCTGAAAATTACTTAACCCTTTTCAATTTCAATTTTATCATGGCCTTGGCTTTACTGGTATATTCAACGATTGCGAGTATCGAAGGATGGAGTCTTACCAATGGCATCCCTATTTTATTGGCTTTCTTTTATTTCTACTATTTCATTATTGCCAGTTTGGGAAAATATTTCTTTGTGGCTAAAAAAATGATGCTTTTTGGGAGTAGGAAGTTTAAGGTACTGTTTGGGCTAGGAGGGTTATTTTTGGTATTATTCTTAGTTACCAAATTTGGGAATATTGAAAACAGGACGCATGAATTGGACCTGGTACAAAACTTGACCAAGGAACTACCAGAAGCTTCCTTTTGGAAAACAATTCAAGATAAAAAAGAAGAAAACCTCTTTTTTATTGCATCACATGGTGGGGGACTAAAAGCCAATGTTTGGACATTAAATGTAGTAAACACACTTCAAAAAGAGACCCAAGGGAGACTTTTAGATCAAACCATAGCGCTTTCGGGTGCTTCAGGGGGTTCATTAGGCTTAGCTTTATATACAGGCCTTTACAGGGAAGATGGCCAAGATTTTGAAGCCATTCAGCAAAAAATAGACCGTCTTTCCAGACAAAATTATACATCCATCGATCTTACCTTTACTTTTGGATTGGATACCTATCGAAAAATATGGCCCTTCAACCAACGGTATTCGCTACGGGATCGTCCTTACTATGCCATGCGGAAATATCAAAATACTATTGAGCATACGCCTTCCAACCAACTTGATAACACCTCCTTTAGGGACTATTGGAATGAGGCCTTTCAAAAAACCGGCTACTACCCGAGCCTTATCATGAATACTGCTGGAACAAAAGGAAGTCGCGGGATTTTATGGTCTGTAAAGCCTAATGATTTTGAAGCCATTTTCCCGTTTGCCGAAAATCTTGCCACTATAAATAATGACAAAACCCTTCCGTATTACCAAGCCGTCTCTACCACCAACCGTTTTCCTGTTTTTAGCCCTGCAGCGAAAATACCGGGCTATGGCCACTATATAGATGCAGGGGCAATTGACAATAGCGGACTTCTAGGCTGTTTGGACCTACACCAATACCTCTTGAGGAATCCAGATTTGCTCCCGTATAAAAAAATTGCCTATATCGAAATTATAAACAGTAAGAGTTTGTACATCAACTATCTTGTTGAAAAATTTAAAGCCGAAAATAATTTAACCCACATTGCAAAGGATGAAGTAGAAACCGACAACATTGTTGCCGATCTACAAACGGGCCTAAACCTGGATAAAATACCGGGGTATTTAAGCAATTACCTCTCCAATTGGGAAAAACAACAGCCTGAAAATGTTCGTTATTTTCAAATATTTATGCCGCACAAAGTATCCATACCAAATGTAGAAGATTTTTTAGGAGGGGAAATTGCCGTAAAAGAGACGAAAGAAAAATTAGGGCACTTTCTGGCTTCCGAAAACAATGAAATACTAACCCTTACCGAAAAACCAGATAAAACACTTTTCGATCCTTGGGAGTTTTACGAACCTACTTTGTCCCGGCATTTAAGCGAAAGCAGTTTGCATTACGTAAAAGCCATTCTAAAACACCCACTACTGCGAAAGCAATTTTCAGAAATTCAGGAATTAACCCTCACTTCAAAAGACTCCTTATGAAAACCTTAAAATACAAATCCCGGGGAAATGAAGTTTTTACTTTAGAAGAATTACTCTTGGAAATGGGCTATGAAGTTTATATTTCCAATTACTTTGGAAAAGATACAGATGCTGCCGTTAGGGATTTTCAACTCAAAAATGATTTGGTGGTCGACGGAATTGTAGGACCAAAAACTTGGGCGAAAATTTATGAACAACAACAGCGAGTGACCTTTTTTAATGATAAATTCCTCTCGGAAAAAGACCTTCAGGAGTTTTCTAAAAAGTACCAACTCGAGTTAGCCACCGTTAAAGCCGTGAATGAAGTAGAAAGTAGCGGAAAAGGGTTTTTACTCGATGGTCGCCCCAGAATACTTTTTGAAGGCCATATTTTTTGGAAACAGCTTCAGAAAAAGGCCATAGATCCCAATGAATTACTTTCAGAAAAAACCGATAATATACTTTATCCTCAATGGACTAAAAAGTACTATGAAGGGGGAAAACAAGAATACGACCGGTTGGAAAAAGCAGCAGGCCTAAGTGATAACGATCATGTTCATGATGCGGCTTACGAGGCTGCTTCTTATGGTTCTTTTCAAATTATGGGATTTCACTGGAAAAGCCTTGGCTATCCTACCATCGATAGTTTTGTTGCACATATGTATACCCATGAGAAAGCACATTTGGACGCCTTCGGAAAATTCTGTGAAGCAAACCACCTTTTAAACCATTTACGAAATAAAGACTGGGCCGCTTTTGCCAAAGGATATAATGGTTCAGGTTACGCTAAAAACAAATACGACCTGAAGCTTGCAAAAGCGTATCACAAATACCATCAATGAAGTTTTAGGGGTTATGCTAAATAAAAAAGGGACGCCCTTAAGCGTCCCTTTTAACTATTCGCAATTATAAATTTATTGTTTTACTTCTTTCATTTCTACTTCTTCCCCATTTTTATCTACAAGCATCACTTCGTCAAAATCCATTTCCTTGAACTGGGGGTATTGTGTGGTAGCGTCTCCCACAACCAAGTATGCCATTTTAGACTCATCCAAGTACTTATTGGCCAATTCCATGTGGCGCGCTAGGGTCATGTTTTTGATCGTAGCTTCTTCTTCTTCAATATAATTAGGTGCAAGGTTATAAGCTCCCATTTCCTGAAGCATTCCCAATAATGAAAATTGAGTTTCAAATCTTCTTGCATTGGACTTAACCAATGCATTTTTAGTGAATGCCAAATCTTCTTCAGAAATTCCTTCTTTGTATTTAGCAATTTCATCTTTAAAAATCTTAACAGACTCTCCCGTAGTATTTGTTCTTACACTTGAAGACGCGGTGAAAGTCCCTGGTACCTTTCCTCCACTGAAACCCGTTCTGGCACCGTAAGTATATCCTTTTTCCTCGCGAAGGATTAAGTTTACATTTCCACTGAAGGATCCTCCTAATTTGTAATTCATTACCTCTAAAGGATAAAAATCCTGATGGTTTCTAGGCAAGGCGATATAACCAATATTGATAACCGATTGCTTTGCATTCGGAATATCTACAAAATATAAAGAAGACTTATCCCTGTTATTCGCAATAGAATATTCTGGAATATTAACTTCTTTGGCTTCCCAAGCGTTTTCTAAATCTTTTAAATTATTTATCACAGAGGATTTATCAATCTTTCCTACAATGTGAAATCTAGAAACAGAGGGAGAGAAATTATTGTTATAAAACGATTTTAGATCTTCTATGGTAATGGCTTCCACGGAAGCTTCGTCACCAATGGTTGGATAGCTAAAGATATGGTCTTCTCCATACAATAATTTATTGTACACATTTCTCGCCACGGTATTGGGATCGGCTGCTGAACGTTTTATCTGATTAATAGTTGCCGTCTTTATTCTTGAAAACTCTTCTTCATCCCATCGAGGTTCCAATAACATCTCCTCAACCAAATCCATGGTTTTATCAAAATTACGCACCAGCGTATTTCCCCTAATTACAATCGATTCATTGGTTGTGTACATGTTAATACTGGCTCCCAGTAATTCAATTTCTTCTTCTAGTTCTTCTGGGGTTTTGTTGGCAGTTCCTTCCATCATAATATCGGTCATCAAGTTGGCCACTCCATTCTTGTTTTTATCATCCAATAAATGTCCGCCTTCAATTACCAAGCTAAAGTTGACCGTTGGAATTTCATTTTGTTCAATCCCGTAAACTTTTATACCATTGGAAAGTTCTGCGGTCCATGTAGTTGGAATACTCAATTCTGGAGCAGGTCCCTGCTCGGGCTCTTTGGAACGATCGAAGTTGGAAGGCGTTTTAGCAATCTCTTCTTCCTCTTCTTCGATCACCTTTTCTACATTCTCTTTAATCTCTTCCTCCACCACTGGGGCTTTTTCAGAATTTTCAGCAATCAAGGTGAGTTGTCCTTTTGGAACAAAGCTAGTCATAACAAAAGGCTTGTCTTTGATGTAAGTATTATACACACGCATAACATCCTCCTTAGTTACTTTTTTGATATTCTCGATATCTTGTTCAATAAAACCTGGATCTCCAGCAAATACATTGTATTGGCAAAGCTGAAACGATTTTCCTAACACACTGCTTATTCCATTATAAAACTGGGTCTCTAAACCTGCTTTAATACGTTCTATATCGCGGTCGGTTACTCCTTCTTGTTCAAATAAATCAAAAGCTTCAAAAATTCCTGCTTCTACAGCATCCAAATCTACACCATCATTTGCAGTTATGCGGATATGGAAATCTCCCGCCAATTCTTGTGCACTACTATAGGCCGAAGTACGTGCCGTAAGTTCTTTGTCCTTTACCAACACTTTATATAACGGCGCTTTTTTTCCACTGGAAAGTATTTCCGCTAGGAAATCCAAAGCATAGGCATCTTCGGTGTATTGTTGTACGGTAGGCCATACCATATTCAGTTGTGGCGCTTGTGCAAAATTATCTTCATGGTACAAGCGCTTGGTTTCAGAGATGGTTACGGGTTGTGGCTCTAAAGGAGCTACTTCTTGACGACGCTTAATTTCACCAAAATATTTTTCAATTAGGGCTTTCGCTTCTTCCGTTTCAAAATCCCCTGCCAAAACCAGGGTGGCATTGTTAGGGCCGTAGTACTTATCATAAAACTCACGCACATCTTCCACGGTCGCATTTTGAAGGTCTGCCAACTCCCCTATTACCTGCCAATTGTAAGGATGGCCTTCTGGGTAAATATTCTTGTCCAAGACCCAATTGGTATGCCCATAAGGATTGTTATCTACCCGTTGTCTTTTTTCATTTTGAACGACTTCCTGTTGATTGTAGAAAGCTGACTCTGTTACCGTATTAATTAAGTAGCCCATACGGTCGCTTTCCAACCAAAGCACCATTTCCATGGCATTTTTGGGGACTACTTCATAATAGATGGTCCCATCTTTCCAAGTTCCACCATTTAAAGTACCTCCAGCATCTTGTATTTTCTTGAAAAATTGATCTTGTGGAACATTTTCAGACTCTTGGAACAACATGTGTTCAAAAAGGTGTGCAAAGCCCGTACGCCCTGTTTTTTCTCGATTGGAACCTACACCATACTGTATGGCGACTGAAATAATAGGGTCGCTTTTATCTTGATGTAAGACGACATCAAGACCGTTTTCAAGTTCGTATTTTTCAAAATCAATAGAAAAATTTGCAGTTTCTTCAGCTTCCTTTTTAGTCCCTTCTTCCTTACAGGAAACAAGTAAAAGAATCGAAAATACTAGCAATAAAGTGGTTTGGAAATTTTTATACTTCATTTTATAAATTTTTAAGGTCAGTAAATATACTATCCTAAGAACGTTTGATTCCTTAAAATAGTGTTAAATACCTGTCTTTGCCTTAAATGATTAATATCATTTTTTACCCCACTTATTTTTCTCAATTTGAGGAAATTAAAGTTAGTTCGGTATGGGAGAACAAAAGGTACAAGTTTTTAGCAATACTTCCCAAAAAGCCTCTTTTATACAACATCTTTTATGGGATATTGAAGCCTTGGAGTGGATGCTCCAAAATCAATGCTTTGAAAAGGGTATCACCCGAATTGGAGCCGAACAGGAATTTTGTTTGGTCACTAAAGATTGGCGGCCTGCCAATAATGCCGATGCTATTTTAAAAAGGGTTCAGGATCCCCATTTTACCACCGAACTTGCAAAATACAACCTAGAGATCAACTTGGACCCCGTAGTACTTAAAGGGGATTGTTTCCATAGGGTGGAGCAACAGTTAAAAATGCTTTTGGAAAAGGCGAAAATTGCTGCCAAAGAAGAGAAAAGCAGGGTACTCCTCACGGGAATCTTACCTACTATTTCACAAAACCACCTTAAACTGGATTACATTACTGAAAGGCCTCGCTACCTAGCCTTAAACGAGCGATTAATGAGCTTGAGAGGGTCGCATTTTTACCTACATCTTATGGGCGTAGATGAGTTGAGCATTCAGCATAATTCGGTATTATTTGAAGCGTGCAACACCAGCTTTCAATTACACCTTCAAATAGATCCAGAAGACTTTATTTCCAGTTTTAATTGGGCACAGGCCATTTCTGGACCCGTGTTAGCTTCCTGCGCCAACTCCCCACTGTTATTGGGAAGGGAACTTTGGAGTGAAACCCGGGTCGCGCTATTTCGACAAAGTATCGATACCCGTCACATATCCTTAGCGCTCAAAGATCAATTGCCAAGGGTTTCCTTCGGAAGTAAATGGGCGTCTGGCAGTATTTCTGAAATTTACAAAGACAATATTTCACAATATAAGCCCATATTAGCTTCAGAAATTGATGAAAATGCCTTGGAAGCACTTCAAAAGGGAACGATTCCTAAACTGAAAGCCCTTAGTTTGCACAATGGAACCATTTACCCATGGAACCGTGCTTGCTATGGAGTAGGCGACGGCAAAACTCATTTACGTATTGAAAACCGATACATTCCCTCGGGACCTTCTGTAGCCGATGAAATGGCCAATTTTGCCTTCTGGGTAGGACTCATGAAAGGACGGCCCAAAAAATTTGATGTCATGGCTTCTGTGATGGACTTTAAAGAAGCCAAAGCCAATTTTATAAAAGCAGCGCGTTATGGAACGGAAGCTGAAATGATCTGGGAAGGAAAACTTCAGCCGGTAAAAAGGTTGATACAAGAGGTTTTTCTTCCTATCGCCCAACAAGGATTGCAATCGGTAGGAATTCCTGAAGAAACCCTTCAGTATTATTTGGGAATCATTGAAGAAAGAATCCATGTACAAACTGGTTCGCAATGGTTGGTACGGAATTTCAGAAACCTGAAAAAAACCGAAAAAACAGATGCTTCCCTTCGATGGCTTACCCGGGAAACCTACAAAAACCAGAAGTTGAATCTGCCCGTGCACCAGTGGAAAAAGATTGTTCCGCATAAAGCCTTAAAAGACTTCACACCTTGGGTAGGGCATTTTATGAGTACGAGACTTCTTACCGTCAACAAAAATGATTTGGCTAGCCTAGCGACCCACATCATGCAATGGAATAACATTCACCACATGCCCGTGGAAGATGAAAAGGGAAAGCTTTGTGGACTCCTCACTTGGCGACACGTTACCAAAACAAATCTCGACCTCCCTAATCCCTCGCGATTGGTGAAGGATATTATGGTTACTGAAGTGATCACTGTTACGGCTCAAACCCCCATGGATGAAGCCATAACACTCATGAAAAAACATACCATTGGTTGCTTACCCGTAATGCAACACGAGGAATTAATAGGGATAATCACCCTTAACGATGTAATGAAATATAATGATGCATAGCCCCTCAATCCCCAAAACAAAATCACGACCTACTTGGCAAAGAACTTTAGGCACTATTCAAGGGGCCCAAAAAGGTCCCACCCTAATTTTTGTAGGAGGCATCCATGGAAACGAACCTAGTGGGGTGAGGGCCTTGGTGAGTGTATTACAGGAGTTAAATGAATACATTCCCTATTTCTGCGGAAACCTTATTGCATTGGCCGGTAACCTAAAAGCACTACAAGAAAATGTACGTTATTTGGATGTGGACCTCAATCGGCAATTCACTAAAGAAATCATTGATCGGTTAAAAAATAAAGAGGCTTCCCTTTTCCAAGAGGATACCGAACAACTTGACTTGTTACATGAAATTGAAACGATTTTGGTTTCTGAAGAAGGTCCCTTCTATTTTTTCGATTTACACACCACTTCTAGCGAAACCCTTCCCTTTTTAACGGTAAACGACAGCTTACTAAACCGAAAATTCACCCAACAATACCCTTTGCCCATTGTTTTGGGGATTGAAGAGTACCTAGAAGGCCCTTTGCTTAGTTATATCAATAAATTAGGGTATGTTGCCTTCGGATTTGAAGGAGGCCAACATGAATCGCCGGAAGCTTTTAAAAACCATAAAAAGTTTATCTGGCAAAGTATCCTATTGGCGGGGTGTCTTCCGCAGGACAAGGTATCGCCCGAAAACTATTTTTCAGAATCACTTACCCACACCTTTTACGAAATACTGTACCGTCAGTTTGTCTCGAATGAAGATGCTTTTACCATGATGCCCGGATTTCAGAATTTTCAGAAAATAAAAAAGGGGCAGGTCTTGGCCAGCATGAACAAAAAAACTTTGGAAGCTCCCATGGATGGAAGGATTTTTATGCCCTTGTACCAAGGGAAAGGAAATGACGGCTATTTTATTGTACGGAAAATTCCAAAATTCTTTCTAAGGCTATCCAAATGGCTACGGAATGTAAAGTTGGATCATTGGTTGGTGATCTTACCGGGGATTCAATGGGCCTCCCCAGATAAAACCGCCCTTAGGGTAAACCGAAAGATTGCCCGGTTTTTTACCAAGGATTTTTTTCACTTGCTCGGCTATCGCAGTAGGACTGTTAGCAAGAAGCATTATCTCATGAAAAACCGGGAGGCTGCTTCACGAAATGAAGCCTATCGAAAAGAACCTTGGTTCCGTTAACCCAACCACCCATCCCGGTCCAAACTACTGTATTGAATGGCTTCGGAAATATGGTGCCCTGCAATGGCTTCCACTCCTTCCAGATCGGCTATGTTTGCTTAATAATTTTTATACCCATCGAGAAAATATTAAAATAAATTTACTAACTTGACAAAACAATAACTTATAAATTCTTTATATATCAAAAGAATAGTAATTGTAATCATATTGCTTTTTACCTTCAAAGGAATGGCGCAAGACCCAGAACTGTTTGAAAACACTTGGTATCTTGAAAATTTGAATATAAATTCAGTTGATTATTCCCCCCCGGTTAATTCAGAAGTAGATAATGTTTTTCTTGAATTTATAGAAGATGGTAACGACCAATTTTTATATTCTGAAGTTTGCGAAGCTATTCAAAGTAGTCCACTAATTAATTTTGATGATAGTAGTTTCACAGTTAGTGATTTTTTCATCTTGTTTGGAGATTGCTTTCTTACTGAAACCATTAATTTTCAAAGCTTATATTTTGAAGATTTTTTTCCACATGGTAGCAGTCCCTATGTTTTTACCTATGAAATTACCACAGATGGTTCCAATAAAGTGTTAACCATTACAAATGCACTTGGAGATTTTGCGGTTTACCATAATATATCGCTGTCTAATCCTTCTTTTATTGAAAATAAAACGATTGCATATCCGTCTCCAGTAAAAGATGAGCTAAGGTTTAGTACACAAGAAAATATTCTTAGTATCACCCTCTATACTATTGCGGGAGAAAAATTACATTATGTAGATAAAAACCTTCAGGTGTTAGATTTAAGTCTGATCCCATCTGGTATTTTCCTGTTAGAAATTGAAACAGATAGAGGAACAGTCATACAAAAAATAGTAAAAGAGTAATAAGGGATTGGTATAAAACTAAAGATTACCAATTAAAGTGAAAAAAAAAGGGGGGTGTCAATTAAGACAACCCCACTCTTCATTTGCCGTCAAAGATTTTTGTAAATAATAGTTTGATTCAACTAACCCAACCACCCATCCCGGTCCAAACTCCGGTATTGTATCGCTTCGGAAATATGGTGCCCCGCAATGGCTCCCACTCCTTCCAGATCGGCTATGGTACGGGCCACTTTCAAAATGCGATCGTAGGCCCTCGCCGAAAGGTTGAGCCGTTCCATCGCACTTTTCAATAGGGCCATGGAAGCCTCGTCCAGTTTACAGAACGAACGAATTTGCTTTACCCCCATTTGGGCGTTGTAATGTATGGATTCCAATTCCTTAAATCGTAGGGCCTGTAGTTCGCGCGCTTGGGTGACCCGCTCCCTAATGTTTACACTGGGCTCCCCCTTTCGGTCGTCACTCAATTTTTCAAAAGGCACGGGGGTCACTTCAATATGAATGTCGATTCGGTCCAGCAACGGTCCCGAGATCTTTCCTAGATAACGCTGCATTTCTGCGGGGGAAGAGAGTACGGGTGACTCCGGGTCGTTAAAATACCCGCCCGGACTGGGATTCATACTCGCCACCAACATAAAACTAGCTGGATAGGTTACAGTAAAACGGGCTCGGGAAATGGTCACGTCCCGGTCTTCCAAAGGTTGCCGCATCACTTCCAAAACACTTCGTTTAAATTCTGGCAATTCGTCCAAAAACAAGACCCCATTATGTGCCAACGAAATCTCCCCAGGCTGTGGGTATTGTCCGCCCCCTACTAAAGCGACATCCGATATGGTATGGTGCGGACTTCGGAACGGCCGCGAGGTCATGACCCCACCCTTTTCCAAGGTACGCCCTGCCACACTGTGAATTTTGGTGGTCTCCAAGGCTTCCGTAAGGGTCAAGGGCGGTAAAATACTAGGCAGACGTTTGGCCAACATGGTTTTCCCGCTGCCTGGCGGACCAATTAAAATGATGTTATGCCCTCCAGCCGCGGCGATTTCCATACAGCGTTTAATGGATTCCTGTCCTTTTACATCGGCAAAATCGAATTCGGGGTTTTCCAAATGTTCATAGAATTCGGCTTGAATATCCACCACTTCCTTTTCCAAAGGAGTACCCTCATTGAAGAAATCGATGACCTGCGCAATACTTTCCACCCCAAATACTTCCAAGCCATCAACAATGGCAGCTTCTTTTGCATTTTGCTTCGGAAGGATAAATCCCTTAAAACCTTCTTTTAAAGCATTGATGGCAATGGGCAACGCCCCCCGAATGGGCTGTAGGGAACCATCCAAGGACAATTCACCCATAATGACATAGTGACTTAAAGGTTCGTGTTCCAGAATTTGACCGGTAGAAACCAAGACTCCCATCGCCAAGGTAAGGTCATACGCAGACCCCTCCTTTCGCATGTCGGCTGGAGCCATATTTAAAGTAATTTTCTTTCCTGGAATTTTATAGCCATTGTTTTGCAAGGCTGCGGCAATTCGGTAATTGCTTTCCTTAATGGCATTATCGGGTAAGCCTACTAAATGATAGCCTACCCCAATGTCTGTATTTACTTCAACGGTAATGGTCGTTGCCTCCACACCCAATACAGCACTCCCGTATACTTTTGTGAGCATCGCTTATTGATATTAAGTAAAGTGGGGAGATTAAAAAGTGAAAATAGAAAAAATTATTCAATAATGATTGGGGAAACTAAATTGTTTTGAATGGCAAAGATCACCAAGCCCGCAATATTCTTAGCACCCGTTTTCTCCAAAAGGTTCTTTCGGTGTACTTCTACCGTACGTTTGCTAATAAATAAGGCTTCTGCAATTTCCTGGGAAGTTTTCTGAAGGCATATTTGCTCCAACACCTCTTTTTCCCTTTGGGTAATGAAGTCTTCATCGAATACCGTTCGTTTATCCAATTTTGATCCATTATGGGTTCCTTTTAAAGCTTCCATCACCAAATTATCATAATAAAAACCATGATAATACACCTGCTTAATGGTATGCAGTACTTTTTGGGTAGGCGAATTTTTCACCAAATACGCACTTGCGCCCACATCGATCATATTCCGTATAAAAGGTTTGGTATTGTAGGTGGTTAAGGCAATGATATTGATTTCCGGATATTGTGTTGCAATGGCTTTGGTGGCCTCTACCCCATTCAATTCTGGCATTTTGATATCCATGATGATGATATCGGGTAACTTTGTGGCTGTTTCCAAAAAGTGTAAAAGTTCCTTGCCATTTTCGGCTTCAAAAAGAATTTGAATTTCCTCATCACGCGATAAAATATGGGACATCCCCACTCTAAATAGTTCTTCATCATCAGCAAGTACAATAGTAATGGTCATAATTGAGATTCACATTTAATCGTTACATAAATACCGTTTCCAGGGCTGGAATCTAACTGATATTGAGCATTGATTAAAACCGCACGATTCTCAATCCCACTCATTCCCAATCCTTTGGCCCTTTTGGCTTCGGAAAGTTCAAAACCTTTACCGTCATCGGCGTATTGTAAAGATAATAGGTTTTCTTCAGAATGTAAAGAAAGATTGATTTTGGAAGCTTCGGAATGCTTTATAGAATTATTGAACAATTCTTGTGCAATACGGAATACATGCAGCTCGTTTTGAGTGGAAAGAAATGCTTCGGGATATTGCAAGTTATAGGTCAGCTGAAATTGCTGTGTCTCTTCAATTTCTTCGCAGAGTTCTTCCAAAGCAGCTTGCAACCCAAACTTTTCCAACGTAGGCGGTAGCAAATCATGGGCGATTCGTCGTGAATTCTCTAAAACAGTACCGGTCATTTTATGGATACTATCCCCTATTTTATTGGCTTCCGAAGCGGTGATAGTGGGATCGGATAAAATATTGGCATTTAAGGACACCACATTTAGCTTGGAGCTAATCGCATCGTGTAGATCCTGGGCAATTCGCTTGCGTTCCTCTTCTTGAGTAATGATGGTATTTTGAAGTAATTCCTTTTGGTAATCGATTTCCAATTGCGCTTTTTCCAATTGGGTTTTGACAATCTTTTTTCTGGAAAAATAGAAAAACAGTACAATGGCCAAAGACATCAGTACCAATAGCCCTATAGCAATTAGAATGATATTTATAATTTGAAAATCTTCAGAAATGAACCCCTCCTCCATGTGACATCAAAAAAATTAAAATTTATTTTCTGATAGGTTTAGGACGAAAATTTTGCCACCATTCTACCAGAATAAAAACAATCAATACAAAGTAAGAGAAATCATTTATAATTCCGATAAGGCGCATGGTTTCTTTTTTCAAACCAAGTTTTAATATCAGGTTTCCAGAAGAAAAAAACAGTACACTGGCGATGAGATATAAAAAAACACCATTATTAATTATGAGAAAGCTTCCTTTGCGGGAAAGCATTTTATAGTAATACAACATCGCATAAACCACAATTACACTTTGGGTTACAACTACCCCAATACTATTATAAGCTTCAAAACTTGAAGGACTTAAGAAATACTGAATGCCAAGTGCCCCTAATATTATTCCTAATACCAAGAGTACCATCCATGTTTTAAGTAGTTGCCAATAAAAAAGAGACAGGAATATAAATTGTCCTATAAAATAATACTGAAATAAATAAAGATTAGGAATGTTTTGTGAAGTCAGATAGTACATCACCCCTTGAATAATAGCAATAAAGAAGAGGTACATCGTAAAAATTTTATAAGCTTTCCCTTGTTTGGAAAAGCTTATAAAATAGATAAATGGTAAAACGACAGATACTAAAGTTAAAAACTCATTAAAGTAAGAGATAAATTTCTGCATACTAGTTCAAAGCACTTTCATCATCACACCATGATGGGCAAGGTCTTGTAAAATCCCAAATACTGAAACCATTGGTTCCTGCGGCATCTGGCAGTAAGTCCCGGTACACACCACTACGGTCTTGTTGGGTCCCCACAATGACTAATTTTTCTTCATTGGTAGTAGGGTCTAAAGCCAAATAGGCACGTACACAGGCATTGGGGCCTGTAGTTCCCATTTCTTCCAAAACCCCTTGTAAATCCTGTACAGGAATCAAAAAAGCCCTAGCACTGGTGGTGGGGGCATTTCGGTAATCGGTAGTCCAATCTATAGCTTGTTGCAGGGAGATTTTTTTGTCGGTGTCGCTCATCTTGAAAAAATTTAAAAAGTTAGTAAGTTTAAAAATAGAAAAACCTTCGGGAGTTACCGAAGGTTTTTCTATTAAAATCGTTTAAGCGATACTTATTTCAGTTGTTGGATAAGCTTTTTTGTAGCTGCATTTGGCATACTTGAAACATCCTTTTTTTCAATGGCAGAAAGCGTTTCTTTGGCCAATTTTTTTCCTAATTCTACGCCCCATTGGTCGTAACTGAATATGTTCCAAATGACGCCTTGTACAAATAGTTTATGTTCGTACATCGCAATCAAGCTTCCCAAGGATTTGGGCGTTAACGTTTCAATAAGCAACGTATTGGTGGGTTTGTTCCCTTCAAATACCTTAAAGCTATTTTCTACCTCACTTCCGTGGGTTCCCTGCAACAACGCTTCCGTTTGGGCAAAACAATTGGCCAAAAGCTTGTTTTGATGGTCTTCGTTTCCGTAGAGGGATTTTTTAAACGCAATGAAATCGGTTGGAATCAATTTGGTTCCTTGATGAATTAACTGAAAAAACGCATGCTGGGCATTGGTTCCCGTACTTCCCCAAACAATGGTTCCCGTTTGGTAATCGATAGGGTTTCCGTTTCTATCCACACTTTTCCCATTGCTCTCCATGATGCCCTGTTGAAGGTATGCCACTAACTTATTCAAGTACTGGGAATACGGTACGATGCACTCGCTTTCGGCTTCAAAAAAGTTATTGTACCAAATAGAAAGTAGCGCCAGCACTACCGGAATATTTTCTGAAAAATCACTTTCCCTAAAATGAAGGTCCATTTCGTGGGCCCCTTTCAATAGGTCTTCAAAATGATGGTAGCCTATCGCACAAGCCACCGAAAGACCCACGGCACTCCACAAAGAAAAGCGACCTCCTACCCAGTCCCACATAGGGAAAATATTTTCTGAAGCGATGCCAAAGTTGGCTACGGCCTCCAAGTTGGTAGAAACGGCTGCAAAGTGTTGTGCGATATCACCTTCTGAAGCTTCCTGCAAAAACCAATTGCGTATGGTCGTAGCATTGGTAAGGGTTTCTTGCGTAGTAAAGGTTTTGGAAACGATGATAAACAACGTGGTTTCCCGGTCCAAATCCTTAATGGTTTCCATCACATGATCCCCGTCCACATTGCTTACAAACCGAACTTCCAGGTGGTTTTTATAGTAGCGTAGCGCTTCACAAACCATGTCGGGGCCTAAATCGCTTCCACCAATTCCGATATTCACCACATGGGTGATTTTTTTACCGGTATATCCTTTCCAATCGCCCTCAATCACTCTTTGGGTAAAGTTTTGAATTTGCTGAAGGGTTTCTGAAACTTCTTTTGGAAGGTTTTTGAAATTCCGAAGCTGGGTATGTCCCACGGCCCTGTCTTCGGTTTCATTGATGTGCTCTCCGGTGAATTGTGCCTCCATAGCGTCTTTCAGTTGGACTTCTTCTGCTAACTGAAGCAATTGATTCAACGTAGTTTGTGTAATTCTATTTTTGGAATAATCTATATAGAAGTCTTTCCATTGAAGGGAAAACTGCTGGGCTCTCTTTGGATTTTCAGTAAAAAGATCCTGCATTTTAAGGTATTTCACTTCTTGAAAATGGGTGGAAAGCGATTTCCAGGCTTGGGTTTGGGTTGGGTTTACCTTCGGAAAACTCATTAACTATTCACTTTTAAACGGTGTGTTCGGTAGTAGTCGATTAGTCCGTCGATAGGACGTCTAATAATATTTCCTAATTGAAGATGATAGGGTTTCATGGCATCGCGGATCATTTCTTCAGAAAAATGGGCAATCGATCCTATGAAATGAATGGGGACGTTTTGTGCTTCTTTATAACAAAGCACCCGATATTCGATAAAGCGGGTCATTCCTTCACTAATCAATTTATAAAAATACCCATTTACCTCTTCCGAAGTAAAAATAAACTCAGCAAACGAAGCCAAATAGGTATTTGGATTAGGACGTTGATACACGTTCATTTTGATGATATCGGGGTCCAAGTCGAAACGCTTTTCAAATAAACGAGCCAGCTTATCGGGCATTTTTTGGTAATAGTAATCCCGAATGAGTCGTTTTCCGAAGTAATTTCCGCTGGCTTCATCCATAAGGATAAAACCCAATGAAGGCACATGTGCATGTATTTTTTCACCATCGTAGTAGCAACTATTCGATCCCGTTCCAAGAATACAAACGATTCCGGGTTCGGTAGTCGCTGCATAAACAGCAGCCAAAAGATCTTCATTCACTTCTACTTTGGCTTTTGGAAACACCTCCTGAAGTACTTGTGTTAATATAGCATTAGGAGTTTTAGTACCTGCTCCCGCACCATAAAAATCCACTACTTCGGCAACTTCAAAGATAGAAGCTAAATCTTCATTTTCCCGAAGTCTGTTGTAAAGTTCTTCCTGAGGCACTACAGCAGGATTGAGTCCTCTCGTACGGGTTTTAATTAAAACCTCGCCATCGGGTCCCAACAAAATCCAATCGCATTTTGTTGACCCACCATCTGCAATTAATGTCATACGCGTTATGAAATACTAGCAACGTGTAAGGCCAAATCAATCAATTTTGCTGAATAACCATATTCGTTGTCATACCATGCTACTAATTTAAAGAAATTGTCGTTAAGGGCAATTCCGGCACCTGCATCGAAGTTACAGGTATGGGGATCGCTTACAAAGTCTTGTGAAACTACATCGTCCTCTACATAGTCAATCACTCCTTTAAAAGCACCTTGAGCCGCATCTTTAAATAGTTGTTTTACTTCTTCGTAAGAAGCCGATTTTTCGGTACGAACGGTTAAATCTACTACCGATACATCGGCGGTAGGTACACGGAAAGCCATTCCGGTTAATTTTCCTTTAAGTTCAGGAATTACTTTAGTTACTGCTACCGCAGCTCCTGTAGAGGCAGGGATAATATTCAATAAAGCACTACGCCCACCTCTAAAATCCTTTCGGGAAGGACCGTCTACCGTTAACTGGGTAGCAGTTGTAGCGTGTACGGTGGTCATTAAACCTTCTACAATTCCTAAATTATCATCGATGACTTTAGCCAATGGCGCCAAACAGTTTGTGGTACAAGATGCATTGGAAACAATGGTATCTTCCGCTTTCACATCGGTATGGTTTACCCCCATTACAAACATAGGAGCTGTTTTGGAAGGCGCTGAAATCACAACTTTCTTGGCTCCTGCCTTAAGGTGAGCAGATGCGTTATCCTTATCGGTAAAGATTCCGGTACAGTCCAAAACAATTTCGGCACCAATCTCGTCCCATTTTAAATCTTCAGGGTTCCGTTCGGCCGTAACACGAATGGTTTTCCCGTTTACCACCAAGTTGCCGTTGGCCACTTCAACAGTACCATTAAACTTTCCGTGAACAGAATCATATTTTAATAAATAGGCCAAATGATCTACATCCAATAAATCATTAATTCCTACTATTTCTACGTTATTATTTGCGGCAGCAATTCTAAATGCGATTCTACCAATTCGGCCAAAGCCATTAATTCCAATTTTCGTCATAATTATTTGGTTTATACAGATATAATATCTGCGACTCGTATTAAATCTAAATCTATTTCATTTTCCCCTTTAATCGCTTCGGAAAAAGGTACATGTACTATTTTATTGTGGGAAATCCCGATCATGATATCGCGTTTACCTGCTAAAAGGGCATCCACGGCACCTACACCTAACCTACTCGCTAGGACCCGGTCGTAACAACTAGGAGACCCACCTCTTTGGATATGTCCCAAAACCGTTACCTTGACCTCATATTCGTCTAGGTTCTGGCGGATGTATTCGGCTAGTTCAAAAATATTCTTCCCAATCTGGTCGCCTTCAGCCACGACAACGATACTAGACGATTTTCCCGACTTTTTACTTCGTTTTAAAGAAGAGATCAGTCGTTCTTTTCCCAAGTTTTGCTCAGGGATTAGAATTTCCTCTGCACCAGCGCCAATACCTGCATTTAGGGCTATATCACCGGCATCACGTCCCATTACCTCTACTAAAAAGAGTCGGTTGTGGGAATTGGCGGTATCCCGAATTTTATCAATGGCTTCAATTACCGTATTCAAGGCGGTGTCGTACCCAATGGTATAATCGGTTCCGTTAATATCGTTATCGATGGTTCCTGGAAGACCGACAATAGGAAAGTCAAACTCTTCAATAAAAATACTGGAACCCGTAAAAGATCCGTCCCCACCAATAACCACCAAAGCATCAATTTGGGCTTCCTGTAAATTTTTATAGGCTTTCTCCCTACCTTCCTTGGTACGGAATTCTTGAGATCGAGCAGACTTCAATAAGGTACCGCCACGATTGATGATATTCTTAACCGAACGCGGGCCCAATTCTTTAAAGTCGCCTTCAATCAGTCCTTGAAGTCCTCTAAAAACCCCCACACATTCCAGTTTATGATAAGCACACGAACGAACTACGGCACGTATGGCAGCGTTCATTCCGGGGGCATCCCCTCCACTGGTTAAAACAGCAATTCGTTTTATTTTTGTACTCATATAAGGGTAAAATTATACCAATAATTTCAGATAACAAACAGAAAAACAAACGATAACGTTTTCGATTTTGTTAATTCATAAAAAAGCCCCTTTTTGAGGGGCCATTTTGTTATTTTGTTAAAATAAGGTATTCCCAGGGAGCGAAGGAATGCTCCTGATTATCAAGTAGATTTACCGTTCCCTTATCCATGGCATTGGTAAATTCTCCCGAAACCGGTAAGGTAAAAGTTACCGGATTCTCTGATACATTAGCCACATAAATAAGTTCACTATTGCCTTTTTTTCTTCGGAAGGCCAATACGTTTTCATCGAGAGAAGTAGCGATTCTTTCATACGAAGCAGGTTCTTTTCCTCCTTCCAAAGCAGGAAGTGTATTCTTTAAATTACCGAGTTTATTCAGCAAGAGCCAAGTCATTCCCTTGGTATTGGGAATGGTATCCTTTCCAAAGAAACTGAGCCTTTTATTTAAGTCGTATTCCTGCCCACTGTAAATAAGGGGCATTCCTGGCAGGGTGTAGGTTAAGGCCGTCATGGTCTCGGAAGCCTCGCCCATACGTTCACGTAACGGACCCGCCCATGCGTTTTCATCATGATTGGTGACAAAGTTCATCAAAATATCATTGGCTTCCATTTTAACGGTAAGACTATCCATGTAACGGTCAAAATCTTTTACATTTTTCTTGCCTTGTGCCAACTCGTTGAGTACATGATGTCCTTCCCAAGCATACGACATATCAAAAAGGCTATCTCCTTGCATCAAGGCAGGAATCTCTGCCTCTGCTAACATAAAGATGTCCTTTTTTTCACGTAATGCAGGAATGGCCGTTTGCCAGAAATCCAACGGCACACCATGTGCTACGTCGCAACGGAATCCATCGATATCCTGTTCGGCAACCCAATACATCATTTCATCGATCATTGCTTTGCGCATTTCTGGATTGTCATAGTTTAAGTCGGCCACATCGGTCCAACCCCAAGGCTCTCCATTATCCTGAATGGGGTCGGTGATTTCCCCTTTTTCATTTTTGGTATAATAGTCTGGGTGTTCCGTAATCCAAACATGGTCCCAACCCGTATGGTTAGGCACCCAGTCTATAATAACATACATACCGTTTTCATGAGCTATGTTGACCAACTCGCTAAAATCCTCTTTGGTTCCAAAGTCGGGGTTCACTTCGTTATAATTGGCCACCGCATAAGGGCTTCCCAGGTATTTTTTACGCTCTTCGGGATCTTCAATATCGGCTACGAGCAAATCGCCTTCTGCCTTTCTCTTTTCCATAGAGATAGGGTGAATAGGCATCAACCAAATGATTTTCACCCCCAAGTCCTTAAGCTCAGGGATTTTAGCCGTAAAAGCATCGAAAGTCCCTTCTGGGGAGAATTGACGGATATTGGCTTCATAAATAACAGCATTTGCTACAATACTATCATTAATAGGGGTAAATTCGGGTTCTTCTTCCATGGTGGCTTCGGAAGCATTCGCTGCTTCCTTTTCCTTACAAGCGCCAACAATCACCAATAGTAGGAATAGTACTACTGGAGTAATGCTTTTCATAAATTTAAAATGTTTCATAAAATTCGTATTAGTTTACAACCGTATCATTATCTGAAGTAATCGTTACTTCTTCACTATTGACGACAATCGACAAAGGGCTTCCCGAGTCCACAGCAAAACTACTTTGTCCCTGCGAGATACTTACTTTTACAATTTGCCCCCTAAAATTGATTTTGAAGGAATAGGCTTCCCATTGTTTTGGGATTTTGGGCGCAAAATGCAGTTTCCCTTCTTTTACGCGCATTCCTGCGAACCCTTCCACAATACTCATCCAGGTTCCAGCCATGCTCGTGATATGACATCCTTCCTCTACCTCTTTATTGTAGTCGTCCAGATCCAATCGGGAGGTTCTCAAGTAGAACGCATACGCCTGCTCCATTCTACCCAATTTGGCCGCCTGAATACTATGCACACATGGCGATAAGGAAGATTCATGAACCGTAAAAGGTTCGTAAAAATCGAAGTGTTTCTCCAGTTCTGCTTCCGTAAAGTGGTCTTCAAA
>CEQG01025711.1_pt1 | contig 34148 bp, 33 predicted proteins | sample 350301 | NCBI WGS metagenome assembly CEQG01 (sample SAMEA2621242, study PRJEB7988) | marine metagenome | isolation source: saline water (ENVO:00002010), including | reverse complement strand
CAACATTAAAAGTGTTGTGCTCTACCAACTGAGCTATCGAGTCATTTTATCATTCCCTGAATGCGGGTGCAAATATACGGATGTATTATTTATTAATCAAAGCCAATTTATTATATTTTTGGGTTTTTTATAGTTAATTTATATTAACCTATTAGTATATAACTACTTATTGCATGAAAAAAATTATTTTGTGTGGCTATATGGCTTCCGGCAAGAGCACTACAGGCCCGCTTTTAGCATCTGCATCAGGGCTTAAGTATATTGATCTTGATGCTGTTATAGTGCAAAATACAGGGAAAACAATTCCGCAGCTCTTTCAGGAAAGTGAAATTAAATTCCGCAAAACAGAGCATGAAACCTTAAAAGAAATTGTGCAAAGCGATAATGGTTTTGTGCTTAGCCTGGGTGGCGGAACGCCCTGTTATGCAAACAATCATCTTTTTTTAGAGCAGGAAGATGTTATATCAATCTATCTTAAAGCTTCTATACCCGAAATTGTAAAACGGCTCGCTGCCGATACTGCCGAACGCCCTCTGTTAAAAGGTTTGCAGGGAGATGCTTTAACAGAATATATAGGGCAGCACCTGTTCGAGCGAAGCTATTTTTATAATAAAGCAAAGCACACAGTGGCAACCGATGGAAAGAGCCCCGAAGTTGTTGTAAATGAAATTATGAGCCTTTATTAGCTAAGAAAGGCATAAGCCTCTTCAGTATCAAAAACAACCTGTATATGCTCTTTTAGTGAAGTGGACAACGACAAGCCTTTAAAGTCAGCTTTAACAGGATATTGCTTGTGGTTACGATCTACCAGTACAGCCGTTTTAAATTTTTTAAGCGGTACTTCAAGAAAGTGCTTAACACCATAAATAAGGGTCGTTCCCGAGTTTAATACATCATCAATCAATACCAGTGCTTTATTGGTATATTCTTCCGCAGGTAAAGAAATTGCTACTTTATCCAAAGGGTTTTGCTTATTGATTTTTACCTCACACAGCGTTACCTTCAGATCAGAAATTGCATTTAGCTCATCAGCCAGTTTCTGTGCAAAAATATACCCATTGGTAGCAATTCCTGCCAGTACTACTTCTTTCTCGTCAGAAAAGGTTTCATATATCTGGTAGGCTATCCGCTTTGTTTTGTGCTCTATTTCCTGCTGTGTTAGTATTATATGTTTCATCAGGGTTGTGTTATTTTTTCTCAAAGATAAAAAAGAGTTCTTTTCCTGCCCGCGGCTTGATTGAATTATAGGCTTCTTCCATCTTGTTAATAGTAAAGAGAGAACTGAAAATTGCTTCATATTCTTCTGCAGAGCCACCAAATGGCGGCCCCTGCTCCGTTAGGGGAAAGCTGAACAGAAGCCCTGCCAGTCTGCCTCCCGGTTTTAGCAGGCTGTACATCTTTTCAACATACTGTTGCCTTAGTTCGGGATTCAGCGCACAAAAAAACGTCTGCTCTATAATCAGGTCATATTCTCCCACATGGTCAAAAAAGTCGCCATGTATTATATGGGTGCCAGGTACTTCAGGAAGTCGTGCTTTAATGTTTTGCAGCGGGGTTAAGGCAATGTCTATAACATAGCTGTTGTTAAACCCCTGTTGTAGTAAGTATTCAAACTCATACCCGTTACCGGCTCCAGGCACCAGTATTTTCAGCTTTTTATTAGTAAGGTTATCTATATAGTGCTTTATGGGAATGGTTACGCTGCCTGCATCCCATCCTGTCTGGTTGTTTTTGTAGCGCTCTTCCCAATAGTTACTGTCAAAATTCATTGTCATCGTCAAAATCAAAACCCTCATCGGTATAATCTTCAATATCCCTTCGGTCTTTTTTGGTTGGTCGGCCTGTGCCTTTGGCCCTGTAATGCTCTTTGCTCAACCTTAGCATTTCCAGATGCTCGAAAGCCTCAGCAGGGGTTTCGTCTTTTCGGTACACATCTACAAGTTTAGGGCCTACGCGGTTCTGCGGAATATCAATCACGGTTAGCTGGTAATTGATCTGGTCGCGCCTCACAGTTATCTTATCCATTTTAAAAACCTCCCGCGACGGCTTTACCTGTTGCCCGTTTACAGATATATGCCCCTTCTTGCAGGCCTCGGTAGCTATATTGCGTGTTTTGTAGTAGCGCACACACCATAAATATTTGTCAATCCTCATACTAATCTCTAAAAATCGTTGTTATAGCTGTACAAAAATAACGGAAAATTGTATCTTGCGCCATTAAAATAAAAATTAAAAATGAAGAGAAATTTAAGGTATTTAAGCCTTTTAGCAGCCATATTTTTTGTAGCAGCCTGTAAAAATGATGACGATAACTCTATAACGCCACCAAGGCCTTATGATGAGCAATATGCGGTTGAAAAGCCACTTATAGAAGAATACCTTAAAACACATTATATAGCAAGTGTAGATGCCGACTTTAACGTTCAGATAGATACGCTTACCATACCTGCCGAGCAAACCTCTATATGGGACCAGACAACATACCCGCTGCAAAACAAGCAGGTTAGCATAGACGATGTAGAGATGACACTATATTACCTGGTGCTTAACGAAGGAGTAGGCAAACAGCCTACAAGGGCAGATAATGTACTTGCTGCCTATCGTGGCATGAGGCTGGACGGGACACAATTTGATTACAATCCGTTTCCGCAGACCTATTCTTCGCTTGCCGGAACTATTTTAGGCTGGCAGGAGCTTATGCCGCAATTCAGGGGAGGGGAGTATATAGATGAACCCGGTAGCCCTGACCCTGCAAGTTTCCAGAACTACGGTGCAGGGGTTATGTTCCTGCCTTCGGCTTTTGGCTATTATAACTCTGCACAGGTAAACATACCTTCATACTCGCCGCTTATCTTTAGCTTTAAGCTGTTTGATGTTACGTATGCTGACAGCGATGGCGATGGTATCCTGAATAAAGATGAAACTATTGAAGGTGTTGATATTGCCGACTATGATACTGATGGGGATGATATACCGAATTATCTTGATACTGATGATGACGGCGACGGTTATACCACACGACAGGAAATTGAAAACCCGTTAACGGGCGAGGCATATGATTTTGAAGATATACCACCTTGCGAAGGCGGTATAATTAAAAAGCATTTAGATCCTGCTTGTTTTTAATATAACATAAAAACCGCTCTTTAGAGCGGTTTTTTATTGCATTTTATTTACTTAAAAATTGTAACTCTTTTAATAAAGCAGCCCCCAAAGCATGGGCTGATTGCGGATTTTGCCCGGTAATAAGCCTTTGGTCTACAGTTACGTGTTCCTGCCAAAGCCCTGATTTTTCGTAAATACCACCACGTTCAATAAGTTTATCTTCTAACAGGAATGGTACAACCTTTTCAAGCCCTACCGCAACTTCTTCTTCATTAGTAAAGCCATTAACCTTTTTACCGTCTATAAGGTATTTTCCGTTAGATAGCTTTATGTTTACAATACCTGCAGGCCCATGGCAAACTGCACTTACAACACCGTTAGCCTCATAAATTTTTGTTACTATGGCAGCAATTTCTTCATTTTGGGGCAAATCCCACACGGCACCGTGGCCTCCTGCATAATGTATGGCAATATAGTTTGCAGGGTTAACCTCAGAAGGCTTTAGGCTGTTTTCTATTTTTTTGCGGTAAACAGGATCTTCCCAAAACTTTTTGTTAATAGGGTCTTCAAGGTTAAAGCCATCAACGGGTGGGTTTCCGCCCTTGGGGCTTACAAAGTCAATTTCATAACCTGCATTTACCAGTACATCCCACGGGTGAGATACTTCTGAAAGGTAATAGCCTGTACTTTCTCCGGTACTGCCTTTTTTGTCATGGCTCGTAACCACAAATAAAATCTTCTTCATACGTTTACTTTTAGTTTGTGCGGCTGCAGTATTTGCAAAAAGCAGTATGGCACAGCCTGCAATTGCCAGCACTGCTTTGCTTATAAATTTTAACCTGTTCATAAAAACTGAATTTATTTAAAGCAAATTTAGCTTACAAAAGAAGCCTGAGGAAGGATGTAGGTCACATCGTTTTTGTGATGCAGGTCACAGTATTATTTGCTAAGTCGGCTAAGCGTTTCGCGCGAAACGCCAAGGTAGGAGGCAATAAGGGTTTTAGGCACACGCTGAAAGAGGGCCGGATATTGCTGTAAAAGCTGTTCATACCGCTGCCCAGCACTGTTATTCATTAAAGAGAGTATGCGGCGTTGCAGGGCAACATACCCCATATTAAGTTTTTGCCTGAAAAAATGTTCTATTTTATGAAGGTCGGCACAAAGCTTTTCACGATTTATAAGCGTTAGGCAAAGCACCTCTGTATCTTCAAGGCAGTCTATGTTAAGGGTAGCGGGCAGGCTGTTAAAGTATGCCTGGTAGTCGGTTATCCACCAGTCTTCCATGCCAAACTGCAAGATGTGTTCTTTACCTTCGTTTGATGTATAGTAAGCCTTAACAAGGCCTTTTACAACAAAAAAATCGCAGTTTGCCGGGCTGCCTTCCTGTAACAGGAACTGATGTTTTTTATAGCTTATGCTGCTAAAGTGCGAAAGTATATAATCAAACTCCGCATCAGTAAGCGGGGTTATTTTTTCTATGTGGGTTCGCAATGGGTGCATTACACAGGTTTTAACTATAAAAGTACTATATCTGAAAGAAAAACAGGCTGCCTCAAAAATATCATTTTAGCGTAAAAAGAAGAATTAAATTGTTCTTTGTGCTACAATGGTATCAGGTTCTTTTAAAGAACCTTTTGAGGCAGCCTGTTTAATTATTTTTTCCTGCTTAAAGCTTTCTCTACAGCTTCAACAATGGCAGTGTCGTTTAGCTTATACTTTTCCATAAGCTGGTCGGGAGTGCCGCTTTCGCCGAAACTGTCGTTTACAGCCACAAACTCTTGCGGAGCCGGGCTGTTGAGCGTAATTGTGCGTGCTACGCTTTCGCCAAGCCCGCCCAGTATGTTGTGTTCTTCGGCGGTAACCACACAGCCTGTTTTGGCTACCGATTTAAGTATCGCTTCCTCATCAAGTGGCTTTATGGTGTGTATGTTTATTACCTCTGCAGAGATGCCTTTTGCCTCAAGTGCCTCGGCAGCTTCCAGCGCTTCCCAAACAAGGTGGCCTGTTGCTATTATGGTAACATCGGTACCTTCGTTTAGCATTACAGCCTTCCCTATTTCAAATGTGCCGTTTTCCGGTGTAAAGTTAGGTACAGACGGACGCCCGAAACGCAGGTAAACAGGGCCGTCATGGTCGGCTATGGCAAGCGTTGCCGCTTTGGTCTGGTTATAGTCGCAGGTATTGATAACCGTCATTCCCGGAAGCATTTTCATCAATCCTATGTCCTCAAGTATCTGGTGGGTTGCACCATCTTCGCCAAGTGTTAAGCCGGCATGAGATGCACATATTTTTACATTTTTACCTGAATAGGCAACCGACTGGCGAATTTGGTCGTAAACCCTACCGGTAGAAAAGTTGGCAAAAGTACCTGTAAAAGGTATTTTTCCACCGATAGTCATACCCGCAGCCATGCCTATCATGTTAGCCTCTGCAATACCCACCTGAAAGAAACGTTCAGGGTGGTTCTTTTTAAAGTCGTCCATTTTAAGCGATCCGATAAGGTCGGCACAAAGGGCAACAACATTTTCATTCTTTTGGCCTAATTCAGTTAGCCCTGCCCCAAAACCGGAGCGTGTATCTTTATTTCCTGTATTTGTGTATTTTTTCATGACTTTAATTTAAAAATTTAAATATTGAAAGATTAAAAGATAACCGCGCTATGCAATATATAATCTTTCAATTCTTAAATCTTCAATCTTTAAATTATAAATTAATAATCCCCTAAAGTTATTTGGTTCTGCTCCATTGCTTTGGCAAGCTGCTCATCGTTTGGCGCTTTACCGTGCCATGCGTGTGTGTGCATCATATAATCTACACCGTTACCCATTTCGGTATGCAATAGTACGCAAACCGGCCTTCCTTTGCCTGTAAGTGCTTTTGCTTCAAGCATGCCGGCTATAATGGCCTCTATGTTGTTGCCCAGTTGTATCTCTACCACGTCCCAGCCAAAAGCAAGAAACTTGGCGCCTATGCTGCCCATGTTCAGTACCTCGTCGGTAGGGCCGTCAATCTGTTTGCCGTTAACATCTATGGTAGCAATAAGGTTATCTACTTTATAGGCGGAAGCATACATTATAGCTTCCCAGTTTTGGCCTTCCTGCAATTCGCCATCACCGTGCAGGCTGTAAACAAGGTGCTTGTCGCCGTTAAGCTTTTTGGTTTGTGCTGCTCCCACAGCTACGCTAAGGCCCTGCCCAAGCGAGCCTGATGCCATACGGATGCCCGGCAGCCCCTCGTGGGTGGTAGGGTGGCCCTGTAGCCTTGAGTCCAGTTTCCTGAAAGTGGCAAGCTCGCTAACCGGGAAGTACCCGCTGCGCGCCAGTACGCTGTAAAATACAGGTGAAATATGCCCGTTAGAAAGGAAAAAGATATCCTCATTAATGCCATCCATGTCAAAGCCTTCCTTGCGGTCCATGATTGCTTGGTAAAGGGCAACCATAAACTCGGTACAGCCAAGCGAGCCGCCCGGGTGCCCCGAGTTTACAGCATGAACCATGCGAAGGATATCCCTTCTTACCTGAATAGCTAAATCGTTAAGTTGTTGTGTGTTAGGTTTCATTCGTAGAAATTAGTTAAACAGGTGCAAAAGTACTTTTAATTTTAATGAGGGGCAAGGGGAATTTTTTTTATTTGTTATTTTATATTGACGACAAAATCAAACTTTTATATAGATGCTGTGTCGTTTTAAAAAATATAGATATAATGATTTTTTGTCTCTCATATATTATCCACCATCCAAAAACTCAAATCATAAATCTAAAATCATAAATCAAAAACCTATCTTTGCGGGCTGTAAAAGAGTGACATGAAATTTGACCTGATTACCAAAGACCCGCAAACCAAAGCCAGGGCAGGGGAGATAACTACCGACCACGGTACTATACAAACCCCGATATTTATGCCGGTGGGCACAGTGGCATCTGTTAAAGGTGTGCACCAGCGTGAACTGAAAAACGATATTAACCCCGATATTATACTGGGGAATACCTACCATTTATACCTGCGCCCGCAAACCGATATACTGGAAAAAGCAGGCGGACTGCACAAGTTCATGAACTGGGACCGCAATATCCTTACTGATAGCGGCGGCTACCAGGTGTACTCGTTATCGGCCAACCGTAAGATTAAAGAGGAAGGGGTTAAGTTTAAATCGCATATCGACGGTTCGTACCATTTCTTTTCGCCGGAGAGCGTAATGGAAATTCAGCGTACTATTGGTGCCGACATCATCATGGCATTTGATGAGTGCACGCCTTACCCGTGCGACTACCGCTATGCCAAGCGCAGCATGCACATGACGCACCGTTGGCTGGACAGGTGCATTGCCCACCTTGAAAAGCTGCCGTTTAAATATGGCTACAGCCAGGCGTTCTTCCCGATAGTGCAGGGGAGTACCTATACCGACCTCCGTAAAGAATCGGCTGAATATATTGCCAATGCCGGGGCGGTGGGTAATGCCATTGGCGGGCTTTCTGTTGGCGAACCTGCCGAAGAAATGTATGCAATGACTGATGTGGTTTGCAGCATTTTACCTGAAGATAAACCGCGTTACCTTATGGGAGTGGGCACACCAATCAATATTTTAGAAAATATTGCGTTAGGTGTAGATATGTTTGACTGTGTAATGCCTACACGAAATGCCCGTAACGGTATGTTGTTTACAGCCAACGGGACTATCAATATCAAAAACAAAAAATGGGAAGCCGATTTTTCGCCTATAGATGAAATGGGTATAACCTTTGTTGATACCGAATATACCAAGGCTTACCTGAGGCACCTGTTTGCCTCTAACGAATATTTGGGCAAACAGATAGCCACTATACATAATTTAGGTTTTTATATGTGGTTGGTTCGTGAGGCAAGAAAGCATATCTTAGCGGGAGATTTCCGCGAGTGGAAAGAAATGATGGTGCGCAATATGAGCCAGAGGCTTTAATTAATTTAGATTTATGATTTTAGATTTCAGATTTAAACCTGAAACCTGAAACCTGAAACAACCATGAAGATAATAGATTGGTATATCCTGAAACGCTACCTGGCAACATTTTTTGTAATGCTGCTGTTGTTTATCCCTATTGGTATAGTGATAGATGTTTCAGAGAAGATAAATAAAATTCTCGCTAAAAAGGTGCCGTTCCTCCAGGTTATGGAGTATTATGGCGACTTTACTATTTACTTTGCCAACCTGTTGTTCCCTATATTCCTGTTCCTTTCGGTTATATGGTTTACCAGTAAGCTTGCCAATAATACAGAAATCATCGCTATATTAAGCTCCGGGATATCATTTACCCGGTTTTTAAGGCCCTACATTATGGGGGCTACGTTTATATCGTTGCTGGCACTTGTAATGGGATTCTTTTTTGTGCCTAAGGCCAGTAAGGGGTTTAACGATTTCAGGTACACTTATTTAAAGAGTAATCCTGAAATACGGCAGAATCAGGATGTATATAAGCAGATAAGCGACGATGAGTATATATATGTAAGCAGCTTTAACCATGTGCAAAAGCGCGGTTACAATTTTAACCTTGAAAAGTTTAAAGGTAATCAGCTTGTATATAAAATAAATGCAGGCTCTATAACCTGGAATGAAGCCGACAGCACCTACACGCTTGCCGGATATACAAAACGTACCGTAGGCAAAATGGGCGATGTGCTGGAGTCGGCACCGGAAAAAAAGTTCAAGTTCAATTTTGTGCCGGATGACCTTACACCGGTAATTTACATAGCCGAAACCATGACGCTTGGCGAGCTTAATAAATTTATAGATAAAGAAAGAGCACGCGGTTCGGGTAACATTAATACTTATCTTGTAGTAAAATATAAAAAATACAGCATACCTGTATCGGCATTCATATTAACCATAATTGCCGTTGCGGTATCGAGCATGAAACGCCGCGGGGGTATGGGGGTAAACCTTGCTATGGGCATTAGCCTTGCATTTGTTTACATTTTCTTCGATAAGGTTTTTGGTACTATGGCCGAAAAATCGAGTATCAATCCGCTTATAGCGGTATGGCTGCCTAACATAGTTTTCGGAATTTTAGCAATCTTCCTGCTTCGAAATGCTAAGCGATAATATTAAAAGTTATATACACCTCCATTTCATTGTTTTTATCTGGGGGTTTACTGCGGTATTAGGCGCACTCATTACGCTCGACGCTTTTCCGCTGGTGTGGTTCCGCATGTCTATTGCGGTACTTATAATACTGCTGTACGCATTTATTAAAAAGCTGCCGTTAAAGCTTAATGGCAAAACAGCTGCAATACTGCTGGTGGCGGGGCTCATAATAGCCCTGCACTGGGTTACGTTCTTTAAGGCTATAAAGGTTTCGAATGTTTCGGTAACGCTGGCATGCCTCAGTACCGGTGCCTTTTTTACTTCGCTGCTTGAGCCTATTTTCTACAAACGCAGGGTGGTGGGGTATGAAGTGCTGTTCGGGCTTTTTGTAGTTGCGGGGCTATACCTCATTTTTCATTTTGAAGGCGATTACACATATGGAATCGTACTTGCGCTAACCTCTGCTTTTTTATCGGCAAGTTTTTCTATTATAAATGGGAAGCTGGCGCATAAATATAACCCAACCGTTATATCGTTTTACGAACTCTCGGGCGGTGTACTGTTCCTTTCGCTTTACCTGTTATTTACAGGCAGCTTTAGTGCCTCATTCTTTATAATTCCGGCAACCGACTGGATATGGCTCTTTGCATTAGGGTCTTTTTGTACTGCTTATGCCTTTATTGCATCGGTACAGGTAATGAAATTTTTATCTCCATATACTGTAATGCTTACTATTAATATGGAGCCTGTATATGGCATTATACTGGCACTGCTTGTTTTTAATGAAAAAGAGAAAATGAGCTGGACATTTTATGTTGGTGCAGCCATAATTATAACTACTGTGATTTTGAACGGGATACTGAAAAAATACACTAAAAAGGCAAAGTAATTAAATGCTTTTTTGCTTTTATCTGAACTTAAACTTTTATCTTTGTAGTTCGAACCAAAAGCAAAATGCTGCTTAAACTATGGAATATTTAGATTTTGAACTCCCTATTAAAGAGCTGGAAGACCAGCTTGATAAGTGTACGATAATAGGCCAGGAATCGGATGTTGATGTATCCAATACCTGCAAGCAGATTGAGAAAAAGCTCGAAGAAACCAAGAAAAAGATTTACAAAAACCTTACTGCATGGCAAAGGGTTCAACTGTCAAGGCACCCTAACCGTCCTTATACTATGGACCATGTAAGGGCGCTGATGGGCGATACCTTTCTTGAGCTGTTTGGCGACAGGGGTTTTAAAGATGATAAAGCCATGATTGGCGGGCTTGGTAAAATAGGCGGACAAAGCTTTATGGTTGTGGGCCAGCAAAAAGGCTATAACACCAAAACAAGGCAGTACCGCAACTTTGGTATGGCAAACCCCGAAGGTTACAGGAAAGCACTGCGCCTTATGAAGATGGCCGAAAAATTCGGCATACCTGTAATTACGCTTGTTGATACCCCTGGCGCTTATCCGGGACTTGAAGCTGAAGAACGCGGACAGGGTGAGGCCATTGCAAGGAATATATTTGAGATGGTTCGCCTTAAAACACCTATCATAACTATCGTTATAGGTGAAGGTGCATCGGGCGGAGCGCTTGGTATAGGTGTTGGTGATAAAGTATTCATGCTCGAGAACACATGGTACTCTGTTATATCGCCGGAATCGTGCTCATCAATCCTTTGGAGGAGCTGGGAATATAAAGAGCAGGCTGCCGAAGCTTTAAAGCTTACCGCACAGGACATGAAAAAACAAAAACTGATAGACGACATCATTCCTGAGCCACTTGGCGGTGCGCACTATGACAGGGAAACCACCTTCAGGAATGTTGAAGAATACATAATGAAAGCCTATAATGAACTTAAAGACTTATCAACAAATGAGCTTTTAGCGAAAAGGATGAATAAGTACCTGAATATGGGCGAATTTAAGGAATAATGAGCCTTTTTGGCTAAATACATCCGAAGCCCCTAAGCTTCGGATTTTTTTTGACATATCAACAACAGCAACACACGTTATAAACATTTTATGAACAGGCTGTTCTTAACAATTACTTAATACCGCCCGTTCAAATTTGTTTACATTAGCACTATGGAAAATATCAGGAATATAAACCCGGTTAAAGTTGATAAATCTACAATTATCAACTTAGAGAAAGGCAAGCTGCCACCGCAGGCCCTCGATTTAGAGGAGGCTGTGCTTGGCGCCATGATGATAGATAAGAAAGGGGTTGATGAGGTTATTGATATTCTTCAGCCGGATGCTTTTTACAAAGATGCCCATAAATACATTTTTGAGGCAATTGTCCAGCTTTTTAACGACACCCAGCCGATTGACTTATTAACAGTTTCGGCACAGCTTAAAAAGAACGGTAAGCTGGAAATGAGCGGTGGCGATTTTTACCTTATCCAGCTCACGCAGAAAATATCGTCTTCGGCGCACATAGAGTTTCATTCGCGTATTATACTGCAAAAGTTTATACAGCGCAGCCTTATAAAGATTTCAAGTGAAATTATCGAAGAATCGTATGATGAAACCACAGATGTATTCGACCTGTTGGACAAAGCCGAATCAAAGCTGTACGAAGTTACTCAGGGTAACATTAAGCGTAGCTCTGAAACGGCTCAAAGCCTTGTAATACAGGCTAAGAAGCGTATTGAGGAAATAGCCAATAAGGAAGGGCTTAGCGGTATAGCCACCGGCTTTAACGACCTCGACAAGCTTACATCGGGCTGGCAGCCAAGCGACCTTATCATTATAGCGGCAAGGCCGGGTATGGGTAAAACAGCTTTTGTACTTTCTATGGCACGAAATATTGCTATAGACTTTGGGCACCCCGTTGCTGTCTTTTCACTCGAAATGTCATCGGTACAGCTTATCACAAGGCTGATATCAAGCGAAACAGGGCTTTCATCTGAAAAACTCCGTACAGGTAAGCTCGAAAAGCACGAATGGGAGCAGTTAAGTATAAAGGTAAAAGACCTTGAGCGTGCGCCTTTATTTATAGATGATACACCATCGCTATCCATATTCGACCTACGGGCAAAAGCAAGGAGGCTATCGTCACAGTACGGAATCAAGATGATTATTATTGACTACCTGCAGCTAATGACAGCAGGCGGTGGCGGTAAAAACGGAGGTAACAGGGAGCAGGAAATTTCAACTATTTCCCGTAACCTTAAAGCGCTTGCAAAAGAACTCAATGTTCCCGTAATAGCACTGTCACAGCTATCGCGTGCGGTAGAAACCCGTGGTTCCAGCAAAAGGCCGTTACTATCTGACCTTAGGGAATCGGGAGCGATTGAGCAGGATGCGGATATTGTGTCATTCATCTACCGCCCTGAATACTATAAGATAGATGAGTGGGATGATGAAGAGCGTTCACCTACACAGGGGCAGGCAGAGTTTATTGTTGCAAAGCATCGTAACGGTGGGCTTGATAACATCAGGCTTAAGTTTATCGGCAGCCTTGGTAAGTTTGATAACCTTGACGATTTTGGCTCTCCTTTTGACGAACTGCCATCAAGCATGAACGATAATGCCCAGTTTATAAAGAACCTGCCTTCTGCTAATGATGCCTTTGGCAGCAACATGAACAGCAGTAGTAATGACGATGATGTACCATTTTAACAAAATACACCCTTAACAAAATAGTGAGATGAAGAACAATTTACAGGAACTGACAGAAGAGATTAAAGAAATGATTGTATGTGGCGCTGAAGTTGTATTGCCTGAGTAAATCACAAATACATTAAAAAACACTAAAGGCTCCTGAATTGGAGCCTTTAGTGTTTTTATTATCTTACATTTATGGTTATAGGTAAATTATAAGCTGTCCTTACCGGCTTGCCGCGAAGTTTGCCCGGCTTCCAGTGCGTTTTTATCGATTTTAAAACCCTGATAGCTTCTTTACCTGCGCCATAACCCGGGTCGCGTACAACCTTTATGTTACTCATGCTGCCGTCTTTCTCTACAACAAAAGATACAAACACCTTTATAGTAGTACTGGTGCCAATTTCGGGTACGTTAAATGCATCACCTACTTTTTTATAAAACTTTTCCAGCCCTCCCGGAAACATAGGTGCCTCATCAAGGGCTACATCTGCATGTACAGTATTATCATCTTCACCATCTGTCGTGCCTGTGCCTTCTCCGCCGGTCGAGCTTGTAACACCTGTACTAAAGTCATTACTGCCGTCTCCGGGGCTTGTGGTGCTGCCCACGTTACTTTGTTGCAGCGTAGTTTGTGTCGGCACCGGCTCTACTATTGGAGCAGAAGTAGGCTGTAAAGGCCTGAATGCTACCGTTTGTGAGGGCTCTTTAGGAGCTGGTGCTGCCTGTTGCTGTTGCTCAACGGGTTTAGGCTCTTCAGTTACTAATTTTTCTACCGGTATAACAATATCTGTTAGCTCTATATCTTTATCAAGCGGTACATTATCGGCAACAGGTGCCGGACTGAAATAATTTATAGCAGCAGGTATGCCCACTAATGAAAGCAGCAGGGCAATACCTGTAATGAGTGCAAATACCGTTGTTTTAGATTCTTCCATACGCAGTTTATAGGCTCCGTAAGCTTTGTTGCGTCCCTCAAAAACAAGGTCTATCCATCTCTGATCGAAAACACTAACTTTTGACATAATAAGATGATTTTGTTGGTTATTAATGAAATATATCACTATAACGGTTTCGTAATTGGAATTAGTATAAATAAATTCTTAAAAATCAAGTTTTACAGAAAGAGCATGTTTGTTAGGTTTAATTTATATTTGAATAAATTAAGATTAAAAAAATGCAGATTAAAAGATTAAAAATTGAGATTGCTTTAATTATACTATTGTGGATAAGTATCACTTTTTCAGTAATTTTTAATCCACATTATTCTCTTCAGTTTATTTTAGGAATTTTAGGAGCTGTAACAGCAACTGTTTCATTGAGATATTACAATAAGTTCACTATAGTAATAGTAGTACTTATCTTAGCGTTCTTATCATTTGGCTTGATAGTAGTTTCAACAGTATTTGATATAATGTTCGGATCTGTCAGTATTATACCGTTTCTCTTGCTATTAATGCTCTTGCTGGTTCGTTACCACGAGCTGAAGGAATTATTTACAGGAAACGATAAAGCTGTAGAGAATTTATCCGAGAATAGTAATGTTGATTTTTTCAGGAAGCAATTCAAAAATCTCTCCTTAAAGCAAATACAAAGCAAACTCGATAACGAGAATATTGTTCAAGATGCTAAAATAGCACTGAAAGAATTATTGGAAGAAAAACAAACAAATAATTAAAAATTCTCTTCGTCCGGTACGTTAGATGGCTGGTTTCGTTGCTGAAAATCAAGTTTCTTTTTACGGAGCTCAAAGTTTTGCCCAAGGTAAACTTTTCGTACCATTTCATCCTGAACCAGTTCTTCGGGTATGCCGGCTTTTAAAATACCGCCTTCAAACATAAGGTAGGTTTTATCGGTAATGGCAAGTGTTTCCTGTACGTTGTGGTCGGTTATAAGTATGCCTATGTTCTTATCCTTAAGCTGTGCCACAATACGCTGAATATCTTCCACCGCTACAGGGTCAACGCCCGCAAAAGGTTCATCAAGGAGTATAAATTTAGGGTCGGTAGCCAGTGCACGTGCAATCTCGGTACGGCGCCTTTCACCACCCGATAACAGGTCGCCACGGTTAGTGCGGATATGGTTTAGCGAGAATTCTTCAATAAGCGACTCCATTTTGGCTTCCTGCTCTTTTTTTGATAGTTTAGTCAGCTGCAACACGCTAAGTATATTATCTTCTATACTCAGTTTCCTGAACACAGAAGCTTCCTGAGCAAGATAGCCGATACCGTGCTGAGCCCTTTTGTACATTGGGAAATCAGTGATTTCCATATCATCAAGGTAAATGTTACCACTGTTAGGCTTTACAAGCCCTACAATCATGTAGAAGGAAGTGGTTTTACCGGCACCGTTAGGGCCGAGCAGTCCTACAATCTCTCCCTGTCTTACCTCTACCGATATGCCTTTTACAACACTACGGCCTTTATAAGTCTTAACTAAGTTATCAGCTCTTAAAATCATTATCCTGTTTTTTATTCGGCATTGCCGGTACCATAGTGGCTTTCCAGCGCTTCCCAAAATTCATAAGCACGCCTTAAATGAGGTATTACAATTGTGCCGCCCACAAGCGTTGCAATGCCCAGTGCTTCTACTACCTGCTCTTTGGTTAATCCTTCTTTGTAGCTGGTTTCCAGGTGGTACTTAATGCAGTCGTCGCAGCGCAGTACTGCCGAGGCTACAAGGCCAAGCAGTTCTTTTGTTTTAACATCAAGCACACCCTCCATATAGGCATTGGTGTCAAGGTTAAAGATACGCTTAATAATCTTATTATTATCCGCCAGCAACTTGTCGTTCATCCTGCTGCGGTAATCGTTAAAGTCTTGTACAAGGTCGGCCATAATTTTTAAGATGTTTTAGGTGTGCGGTTCATTCTCGATGCTATAAGTATGCTCATTTCATACAGTATAACCAACGGTATGGTTACAATCAACTGGCTAACTACATCCGGCGGGGTAACCACAGCAGCAATTACAAGCATAATAACGTATGCATACCTCCTGAAATTGCGCATGGTTGCAGCTGTAACCAGCCCAAGCTTCGAAAGGAAGTACATTACTATAGGCAGTTCAAAAACAAGCCCGCAGGAAATAGCCGTGGTTTTTATCACGCTTATGTATGATTGAAGGTCTATATCATTTTTTACGATACTGCTAATACGGTAGTTGCCCAAAAAGTTAAGTGAAAGCGGGGTGATAAGGTAGTACCCGAACAGCACTCCCAAAAAGAATAATATGGATGTTGAGAACAGAAATGCAATGGCATACTTACGCTCATTGTCATATAGCGCCGGCCTTATAAATTTCCAGAACTCCCAAAGTATAAAAGGGAAGGCAAGTATGAAACCTGCGGTTACAGCCGTCCATAAATCGGTGCTGAACTGCCCGTCGAGCGTGCGGCTTTGTATTTCGAAAGGCAGCTCATCCATACAAAAGCTTTTGTCAAGGTCATATTTTGTGGCTATATCGCAAAAAATACGGTAGGTAATAAAGTCGCCGCTTTTGGGTGCAAATATAATTTCATCAAATATAAAGTCGCTGAAGCTGTAGGCAACAAGGCCGCCAATAACAATGGCAATTGTGCTTCTTATCAGTAACCACCTCAGTTCTTCAAGGTGATCCATAAACGACATATCACCGGCTTCTTTCTTTACTCTTTTTGCCATGTTATACTATTCCTTCTTTTAAAATATCGTGCAGGTGCAGTATGCCTTTATATTCGCCCTCATCTGCCACTACAAGCTGTGTAATGGCAAAGTTCTCCATCCGGTTAAGTGCATCTGTTGCAAGGTCTGTGGTACGAATGGTTTTTGGGTTGGCTGTCATAATATCGGCAGCCGTTACACCCGCAATATCATCACGGTCATTAAGCATCCTCCTTATGTCGCCATCCGTTATAATACCTACTATTTTATTATCTTCTACAACCGCTGTAACACCAAGCCTCTTTTCACTAATCTCCACAATAGCCTTTTTAATGCTGCAGTCAGGGGTTACCTGTGGCTTGTGGGTATCATCAAGCATATCGCCCACACGAAGCAGCAGCTTTTTACCCAGCGCACCACCAGGGTGGTACTTAGCAAAATCTTCGGCTGTAAAGCCGCGTATTTCCATCAGGCATACTGCAAGGGCATCACCCATTACAAGCTGTGCCGTTGTGCTGTTGGTAGGTGCAAGGTTGTTTGGGCAGGCCTCATTATCAACATACGCATGCATTACAAAATCGGATTCTTTCGCAAGGAAAGAATTTTTGTTGGCTGTCATGCCAATAAGTATGTTGCCGTAACGTTTTAATAACGGAGCTAGCACTTTAATCTCGGGGCTGTTGCCGCTTTTAGAGATGCATATTACCACATCTCCGGGCTGAACTATACCCAGGTCGCCGTGAATGGCTTCTGCGGCGTGCAGGAATAATGAAGGTGTCCCTGTAGAGTTGAGTGTCGCAACAATTTTAGAGGCAATAATGGCGCTTTTGCCTATGCCTGTTACCACAACCCTGCCTTTTGTGTTGTAAACAGTTTGCACCGCACTGGCAAAATCGTTGTCAAGATACTGGGTAAGGGCGGCAATGCTCTCGCTTTCAGAAAGTATGGTTTTTTTGGCGGAAGCCAGTATGGAGTCGGTATTTATCAAACTTTATACGTGTTTAAAAAGTTGCGGGTATTAAAGATTTTTGTATCTTTAGGTTCTGCAAATTTATGTAAATATAGGATTAATAAATAATGAAATCAACCGAAATTGACTTACACAAAGAGTTAAAAAAATATTTTGGTTTTAACAATTTCAAAGGCCTCCAGGAAGATGTTGTTCGCAGTATAATTTCGGGCCGCAATACCTTTGTGATAATGCCTACAGGCGGTGGTAAGTCTTTATGTTACCAGTTGCCCGCGCTCGTTTTAGACGGTACCGCAATCGTGGTGTCTCCGCTTATAGCGCTAATGAAAAACCAGGTTGATGCCATACGCAGCCTTTCGTCAGAAAACGGTGTGGCACACGTGCTTAACTCATCGCTTACCAAAACCGAGGTTAACCAGGTTAAAAATGATATTACATCGGGTATAACCAAACTTTTATATGTAGCACCCGAATCCCTTACCAAAGAAGAATATGTAAATTTTCTGAAAGGTGTTCCGCTTTCTTTTGTGGCGATAGATGAGGCGCACTGTATATCTGAGTGGGGGCATGATTTCCGCCCGGAGTACCGCAACCTGCGCAGTATTATAAAACAATTAGGCGATGTGCCAATAATCGGACTTACGGCTACTGCCACCCCAAAGGTGCAGGAAGATATACTTAAAAACCTTGATATGACCGATGCCGATGTATATAAGGCATCGTTTAACAGGCCGAACCTGTATTATGAGGTACGCACCAAGACAAAAAACGTAGAGTCAGATATTATACGCTTCATCCGCCAGCACAAGGGCAAGTCAGGTGTAATATACTGCCTTAGCCGCAAAAAGGTGGAGGAAATAGCACAGGTATTGCAGGTAAACGGCATTAGTGCCGTGCCTTACCACGCGGGGCTTGATGCCAAAACAAGGGCAAAGCACCAGGATATGTTCCTTATGGAAGATGTAGATGTTGTAGTGGCTACCATTGCTTTTGGTATGGGTATAGATAAGCCTGATGTAAGGTTTGTAATCCATCACGATATACCAAAATCGTTGGAAAGCTACTATCAGGAAACAGGCCGTGCAGGCCGCGATGGGGGCGAAGGCCATTGCCTTGCTTATTATTCGTATAAAGATATAGAGAAGCTCGAAAAGTTTATGAGCGGCAAGCCGATAGCCGAGCAGGAAATAGGGTATGCATTATTACAGGAAGTGGTGGCCTATGCCGAAACCTCTATGTCTCGCAGAAAGTTCCTGCTGCACTATTTTGGTGAAGAGTTTGACGAGGAAACAGGGGAGGGTGCCGATATGGATGACAACGTGCGCAATCCTAAAAAGAAGGTGGAAGCCAAAGACGAAGTGGTTATGCTGCTTGAAACCGTCAGGGATACCCGCCAGTTATATAAAGCAAAAGAAATTATTTTTACCCTTATTGGTAAAGTAAACGCGGTAATAAAATCACATAAAACCGATGCCCAGCCATTTTTTGGAAAAGGTGCCGCTCACGATGAAAAATACTGGATGGCACTGCTAAGGCAGGTGCTTGTAGAAGGTTATCTCTCTAAAGATATAGAATCTTACGGCGTTATCAAGCTTACCGGTAAAGGTGAATCATTTATATCATCGCCGGTGTCGTTTATGATGAGCGAAGACCATGATTACAATGAAAATGATGAGGAAACAACTGTTACGGCATCCAAATCGTCAGGCACATCTGATGAGGTGCTTACAGGTATGCTGAGAGACCTTCGTAAAAAAGTGGCAAAAAAACTTGGAGTACCGCCATTTGTGGTTTTCCAGGATCCGTCGCTGGAAGATATGGCACTTAAGTATCCTACCAGCGTAGAGGAGCTTAGCGGCGTTCACGGTGTAGGCGAGGGCAAGGCAAAGAAATACGGTAAAGAGTTTGTTGACCTGATTGCACGTTATGTAGAAGATAACGATATTGTAAGGCCGGACGACCTTGTGGTGAAATCAACCGGGGCTAACTCGGGGCTTAAGCTGTATATCATACAGAATATAGACCGCAAGCTGCCGCTTAATGATATTGCGAGAGCTAAAGGGCTTGATATGGATGCCCTGCTTAAAGAAATGGAGCAGATAGTATATTCAGGCACGCGCCTTAACATTAAATACTGGATAGACGAAATACTGGATGACGACCAGCAGGAAGAAATCCATGACTATTTCATGGAGTCGGAATCTGACAATATTAAAGATGCCCTTAAAGAGTTTGACGGCGATTATGATACCGAAGAACTGCGGCTGATGCGCATTAAATTTATCAGCGAAGTTGCGAATTAATTATAGTATATATTATTCCGCTTACAGTTAACAGATAAAAGAAACCTGCATTTTGCAGGTTTTTTTCTGCCTGCTGTTTACTGTTACTGTTTTCTGATTCCCCTTTTGGGGGTCAGGGGGCTTTTAAGAGGCTATTTCCCCTCTGTGCGGTTTTAGTGCATCGCGCACGGTTATCATGTGTTCATCTGTAACCACCATCCATGCGGTAGCATGCATATCATTAATGACATCAAATCCGGTAATATTCAGTGACAGCTTTTCAATGGCGATATACTCTTTTAAATGTTTTTCGTGGTGCTCGGCTGTCTTTGCTGCCGCAGGCCCCCTAAAGTCCCATATCAGTTTTATTTTTCTCATAATTATTTCAGCTTAAGGCAAAAGTAACGTTTACCGCTCGTTAATTCTTCTTTGTTCGTTAACTTTCAATCGCAAATAAATAGCAAAATTAGCTTTATATTAGCTGCTGTAAAATCTATCTCAACAAATTGTCTATGAAAATAAAATTACTTCTTTCACTCATTTTATTAGGCGGCATAGCAGCTAATGCACAAAATGTTGATATTCCCGATACAGCATTTAAACAGTTTCTGTTAGAAGCATCGGGCACAGATGCAGAGGGTAACCCTGTAGTTATAGATGCCAATGACGATAACGAAATACAAATTGAAGAAGCGGAAGCAGTCTGGGAATTAACCATAACGGGAGAAATGGTTTCTGTAACGGGTATAGAGACTTTTACCAATTTGCGCAGCCTGTTTTTTGAATATTGCAATGCACTCAATACAACAATTGAACTGACCGCACTTACAAACCTTGAAGAACTTACTTTTATAAATGCAGGTGCAGCAGCAGGTATAAACATTTTAAACATACAAGGGCTTTCAGCGCTTGAGAGTTTGACCATTGCTGATAGTTTTTTTGTTGCCGAAGCTCTTGATGTTACCGGGCTAACGGGCTTAAAAAGCCTTGTACTGGCAAATACGGCTATAGATGCAATAGACTTTGTGCAGTTGACAGGTTTAGAAACATTGAACATTACAAGTGTGCCTGTTGCGGAGTATAACCTGACGGCTTGTGCGGGTTTGCAGTATGTAGCCATTAATAATTCTCCGGTAGCGCCTGTTGTAATTTTTGATGAGAAGCCGGTACTTACGTATATTGATATTACGGGACACACCGAAGGACCTTCGGAGATTGACTTGAGCGGATGCACTATGCTCGAGTCGCTATTGCTTGATTTTAATTTGGCATCCGGTCCAAAATACCTGAATCTTAAAAACGGTGTTGAAGCGTATAACTCACTGAATCTTGACCTTGAATCGGATGCGGAGAACCCGCTGTATGTTTGCATTGACGAGGGTAATGAAAGTTTACTACCCGAACCGAATGAATTTAATACTCACATGTTTACAAGCAGCTATTGTTCATTTGCGCCGGGCGGTGCTAAAAATGCCATTACAGGAGTATTCTCTTTTGATGCCGATGATAACGGTTGTGATGAGGCAGATGGCGTTACAGGTATTACAGGTATAGGCATGGCAGGTGGTGCTGATGGCAGCAATACTTTCAGCAGTACGCAGGGGGGCTATGTGTTTTTTACAGGCGCAGGTAATTTTACTGTTACACCCCAATTGGAGAACCAGGAATGGTTTACACTTACACCAAATGAGGCTACAATTACTTTTGATGAAGAGAACAGCAGTATTACCCAACAGGATTTTTGCGTAACCGCAAACGGCACACATACTGATGTAGAGGTGTTTGTTTATCCTGTAGGTGATGCGGTGCCCGGTTCTAATGCCACCTACCGTGTAGTATGCAGGAACAAAGGCAACCAGGTTGTTTCAGGTCATTTTACGCTTACGTATGATGCTGATATTTTCGATTTCGTACAGTCTAATATTCCGCTTAGCGCCTCTCCCGGTTCTATAACATGGGGCTATACTGATTTGCAGCCTTTCCAGTCGAGGAGTGTGTTTGCAACGTTGAGCCTTAACAGCCCTGCCGATGAGCCTGCCATTAATGCGGGGGACGAGATTACCTTCAGCGTTAGCCAGGCGCCTGTTGCAGGAGATGAAACCATAGAAGATAATAACTTTACTTTTAAACAGGTAGTGGCAGACGTTTATGACCCTTTAGAGATTACCTGCCTGCAGGGAGATTTTGAACACATAAGCAGGATAGGGGAGTACCTGTATTATAGCGTAAACTTCCAGAATACGGGAACAACTTCTGCCGGATTTGTTATGATAAAAAACAGTATTAATCCGGAACAGTTTGATATCAGTACGCTGCAACTAATGTATGCCAGCCATGCTGTACAAACGAGGATTAAAGGTAACGAGGCAGAGTTTTATTTCGGCGACATCAACCTTCCGGTTAATGGCAAAGGCACCCTGCTGTTTAAAATAAAAACAGTAAGCACATTGCAGGAAAATGACGTAGTAATGCAGCAGTCGTCTGTTTATTTTGATTATAACGCGCCTGTACAGACAAACGAAGCACAAACAACTTTTACAGCGCTAAGTACACCTGATTTTGAAGTAAATAATGATGTGCTGCTTTACCCTAACCCTGCAACAGATGTTGTAAATATAGAAACAACAAATACTGTTATGCAGGCAGAACTTTATGATGCGCAGGGCAGGCTTTTGTATTCGGGTCAGTCGTCTGTTTTAGATGTTTCAGCGAGGCAGGCCGGCCTGTATTTTGTGAAAATTACTACAGAAAAAGGCAGTAGGGTACTGAAACTGGTTAAGCAATAAACTTTTAAATTTTATCCTAAAAAGGATAAATCATTATAAAATTGTCAAAAGTCGATACCAACGGGTATCGACTTTTGTTATTTATATGCAGAATTAACGATTTTAATAAGTACTTTTCTTCATAAATAAATTCTAATTTATTAAATTCGCAGGAATTATTATTTCACAATCATTATAACATCACTACCAACATGTCAAATATAGCTACATTGGAGATTGATGGCAAAAAATATGAGTTCCCTGTTGTGGTGGGGACCGAAAACGAGGTTGCCATTGATATTGAAAAACTGCGCGGGGAAACAGGCGCCATAACCCTGGATCCGGGTTATAAAAATTCAGGATCATGCCAAAGTGCAATCACTTTTCTTGATGGCGAGCAGGGCATACTAAGGTACAGGGGTTACAGCATAGAAGACCTGGCCTCTAAGTCAAACTTCCTTGAGGTTTCTTACCTGCTTATTTTTGGCGAACTGCCAACAGCTGCCGAGCTTGAAAAGTTTGAAAATACAATCAGGAAGTACACCCTTGTTCATGAGGAGATGAAAAACATCATCGACGGCTTCCCTAAAACAGCCCACCCAATGGGCGTGCTGGCTTCATTAACAAGTGCCCTTACGGCTTTTAACCCAAAATCGGTTAACGTTGCCAATGATAAGGAAATGTATGAGGCTGTGTGTAAGACTATGGGTAAATTCCTTGTTATAGCTACCTGGACATACAGGAAGGCTATGGGCTACCCGTTAAACTACTATGATAATACCAAAGGATATGTAGAGAACTTTATGCAGCTTATGTTTGCATTGCCTACAGGCCCTTACAAGCCGAACCCTGTTGTGGTAGATGCGCTTGACAAACTGTTTATACTGCATGCCGACCACGAGCAAAACTGTTCTACCAGTACAGTGCGCATGGTAGGTTCATCTCATGCCGGGCTGTTTGCTTCTATTTCTGCCGGTGTATCGGCACTATGGGGCCCGCTTCACGGTGGCGCTAACCAGGCAGTTCTTGAAATGCTTGAGGAAATACAAAAAGACGGCGGCGATGCTGATAAGTATCTTGCCAAAGCAAAAGATAAGAACGACCCTTTCCGCCTTATGGGTTTTGGTCACAGGGTATACAAAAACTTCGACCCGAGGGCGAAGATCATCAAAAAAGCGGCAGACGATGTGCTTAGCTCACTTGGTGTGGAAGACCCGGTACTTAACATTGCCAAAAAACTTGAAGAAAGCGCCCTTCAGGACGAGTACTTCAAATCAAGGAACCTTTACCCTAACGTAGATTTCTATTCAGGAATCATTTACAGGGCAATGGGCATACCAACAGAAATGTTTACAGTATTATTCGCTATTGGCCGCCTTCCGGGCTGGATTGCACAATGGAAAGAGATGCGTGTAAACAAAGAGCCTATAGGCCGCCCAAGGCAGGTTTATGTAGGTGAACCCCACAGGGAGTTTAAGCCTGCTGATAAGCGATAAGATTTTAAAATACAGGTTATATCTAAAGATCCCGGTTGCAGTGGCAATCGGGATTTTTTATTTGCCATATTTTGATTATTTTTTAGTAATTGGTTTTTTTAGGATTGATAACAAATAATATCACCATCATATTATTGTGAATTGTGAGAAATTCGTAATTTTACAGGACAACTATTGCGTAAACGTTATGAATGCAAATATAGAAAGCAACCCGCTAATAGACAGGCTGCCCGGGCACCTTAAACAATTTATCAAACCGCAGGATTATGAAGATTATACACCTATAAACCAGGCGGTATGGCGGTATGTAATGCGCAAGAATGTAGATTACCTTAGCCGTGTGGCGCATAGCTCATATCTTGAAGGGCTTAAAAAAACAGGAATAGAAGTAGACAGCATACCCAGTATGTATGGCATGAACCGCATACTGAAAGAAATTGGCTGGGCTGCCGTTGCGGTAGATGGCTTTATACCGCCAAACGCTTTTATGGAGTTTCAGGCATATAATGTGCTTGTTATAGCTTCTGATATCCGCCAGCTTGAGCATATAGAATATACCCCGGCACCGGATATTATCCATGAAGGGGCAGGGCACGCACCTATTATTGCCAACCCTGAGTATGCCGAGTACCTTCGCCGTTTTGGCGAGATAGGCTGTAAAGCCATATCATCGGCGCGCGATTATGAAATGTATGAGGCAATCAGGTTACTTTCGATATTAAAAGAAGCGGAAGGCACACCACAGGAAGAAATTGAAGCTGCCGAGAAGCGCGTAGATGAGTTGCAGAACGATATGGGCGAATTATCTGAAATGGCGCTTATCCGTAACCTGCATTGGTGGACAGTGGAGTACGGGCTTATAGGTACTGTAGATAATCCAAAAATATATGGGGCAGGGCTTTTATCCTCTATTGGTGAGAGCACATGGTGCATGACCGATAATGTAAAAAAACTGCCGTATGATATTAATGCGGCCTATCAAAGCTTTGATATAACCAAGCCGCAACCACAGCTTTTTGTTACGCCCGATTTTGCACATTTAAGTCTCGTACTGGAAGAATTTGCCAACAAAATGGCACTGCGCACAGGCGGTCTTTCAGGTATAAAAAAACTGATAGCGTCTAACGCACTGGGCACAATAGAGTTCAGCACCGGGCTACAGGTTTCGGGAGTATTTACCAATGTCATAGAAGAAGAAGGCAAACCTGTTTACATTCAGGTTACCGGCCCGACAGCATTGGCTTACCGCGAAAAAGAACTGGTAGGGCATGGTACAGCATACCACGCCGAAGGCTTTGGTAGTCCTGTAGGGAAGCTTAAAGGCATTAACCTTGCCATTGAGGACATGAGCCCGCGCGACCTTAAAGCTTATGCCATTTATGAAGGCGAACGTGTTACACTTGAGTTTGAAGGCAACATAACCGTAAGTGGCGAAATAATTACCGGGACACGTAATTTACAGGGGAAAATCATCCTTATCAGCTTTAAAGATTGTACGGTTACACATAATGATACAGTGCTGTTCAGCCCGGAATGGGGCATATATGATATGGCGGTTGGGAAGAAGGTTATCTCGGCTTTCTCCGGCCCCGCAGATGTTAACAGCTTCGACCTGATAACACACGTACCATCAAGCAAAACGATAAAGGCTAAAAAGTCGGCGCAAAGGCAGGAACTTGAAAACCTATACCAAAATATAAGGAACATCAGGGAAGGCAAAGAAGCTTCTATGAGCCTTGAAGATGTATTTGCACAGCTTACCGAAAACCATCCTAAAGATTGGCTGCTGTCGGTAGAAATAGCTGAGTTGCTTCACAAAGAAAAAGAAGAAAGTATGCTGCAACAGGTACTTGCCCACCTCGACAGAGTTAAGGCACAAAGGCCGGAAGTAGCACACCTTATTGATGGAGGACTTGAACTTATATTTGAAAAGGAAAAATCAGTTAGCTAGTATAACTGCTTGTGAGAAACAAAAAGGGGCTTTAAAGCTCCTTTTATATTATAACAATACTTCATTGATACTTTCATTATTTACCTGCTGCCCGTTATATTGAAGCTTCCAGCCCATAGTGTTAGTGAGTATCAAAATCTTGGAAAGTTCGCTCAGCAGCCTGTTTTGTGCATTTGTTTTTAAAGATGACTTTTCTATCTTCTTTCTCAGGTTGGCTTTTACGGTGCTGTTTATTTTATTGTAATCTTCACCCGAAAACTCATTAAAGCCATTTTGCTGCACATCATAAAACTTTAGGTCGGGGCTTATATTTATTTCTTCTTTGGGTATGTTTTTAATGGTAATGGTTTTGGTAGCTTCATTAATGTCATATTCTATCTTACTGAGTTCATAACTAACCGTTACGTCGGCATTAACAACAACTAAAGCCTTTTTTTCGGCAGAAAGTATATTCAGGAAGTATTTTTGACGGTCTTTGTACGTGAGCACTTCTGCAAAATGTCCTTCGGTTACTACCAGCTTACCAACGTTTTTTATCTGCTGCTGTATTAGTGCGGTTTCCTCTATAACAGTAGTTTCATCATCTTTAAATTCGCAATAGCGGAACAGCAGGAAAATTACCAGTGCGGCGGCAATAAAGAGGAGTATTTTTTTAATCACGGCTCTCGGCTTTTTCTTTAAAATTATGAAAAAGCACTCAGGAAACATGTTATAAATTACCTAAAATGTAATGTGCGGGTACTGTTGATTCAGCTTTTCAGCCCTGTCGCTGAGTTTACGGAGGAAATCTTTGTGTTGGTCAGATTCAGGGTTAAAAGGCCTGTGCATAAGCCCCTTTTGTATGGCATCAGCCTCTTTCATTACAGTGAAAGCTTCCGGTTTAATACAGCTTTCCGTGAAGCGTTTCCATATATAATCTATGGCTGTTTCGTTAGGATGAATCATATCCTGTACATAAAAACGGTAATCCCGTAATTCATCCATCATTATTTCGTAGGAGGGAAAATAAAAAGTTCCGGAAGAATAATTTCCCGATTGCAACACATCCTGTAACGCAGAAAAAAGGTTAGACTTGCTGTGCTGGTTTTCGGTAAAGCCGTCTTTAATATGCCTTACGGGAGAAATGGTAAAAATTAGCTGTGCAGTTGGGTTTACCAGCCTGATTAAATCAATAATAGCTGTCAGGCTCTGCTTAATATCGTTAACCGACAGCAGGTGCTTTGTAAATTGTTGCTGGGGTACTTTATGGCAGTTGGCAACTGTTTCACCTGTCGCATTAAGTTGATATACCCATGCTGTACCCAATGTAATAATGATATGGGAGGCATTATGCATATTTTCCCTGAGCAGTGCATTAGCCTTATTTAAACGCTCTGTGAGTATGACAGGATCATTATGGCTTAAATCGCTGTGTGCATTATAGCACTGCCAGCGTTCATTATGAAAAAAAATATCAGCTTCACTGAATGTTTTATTATTCAGGGCGAAGCCGATAGCTTTTTGCAGCGCCAGCGGATGGAACAGGATACCAAATGGGTTGGTTATATTCCTGAATTTGAAATAGTCCAGCCTGCTGCCTATATTAACAGCAAAACACGAACCCAAAGACACTATCCTGCTGTTATAATCAATCTGCTGATTATTTACAGGTACAGGTATTTGGGTTGTAAATTGCATTTATTAGTTGTAGTAGAATTCTGTTGTATAGGTTTCGCCATCACCAAAATTTTCAACAGCAGTTGTAGGGAAATTGCTACTATTATAAGTATAGGTAGTTGTAGAGCTTTCATCAAAGCTGTTATATGACGTAACATTATTAAGGCCGCCTTCCTGATATGCATAGATAACAGACATATATGAAGTTATATTGCTAAAAGGGTCACGTTTATCATCAAAAGTATACGTAATTGTCTCTCCGCCACTGTTTATGCTTACAATATTATTATCTACAATAGTCAGGGTACCGTTATAATTAAATAAATCCTGATTTTCAGTATTACCTGTGTACTCGGCAGTACTAACGGTACCATTGTTGTTGTAGGTAAACTCTGTTTTTGTCCCCCAATCAAAATCATAATCAAGCATGATAAATGTTACCAGTTGACCACTAGCATTATAAGTAAAGTTATCCTGCTGTATAAGATCGCCGTCTTCATAATGTTCAATAGTGGTAAGCTTGTCGCCCGTATAAGTAAATCTTTGTTCACTACCATCATTATGGGTAATCTTAGTTACCTTAGTACCATCATAAAAATAATTTGAGATATACTCATCCTCAAACTCATCAGTTTCTACAATCTTAGTAACTAAAATAACGTCGCTATTGCTGTTGTTGGTATTGTTGTCGTCGTCGCCAGTGCATGAAGTTATCATAAATAAGGCTACTGCCGCCATTGTGAAAATTTTTTTCATAAGTAATTTTGAATGTTAGGGAGTTATTTTTTAGCTGCAAATATATATTTTATTATTAAATAAAAAACCGCAGATAAACTGCGGCTCTATTATCATCTTATAAATTCTTTTGCGGCATTTAGCGCATCGGGTATTCCCGCCGGATTTTTACCCCCTGCGGTGGCGAAGAACGGCTGTCCGCCGCCGCCGCCCTGAATGTACTTACCAAGTTCGCGTACTACCTGCCCGGCATTAAGGCCTTTTTCTGCTGCCAGTTCTTTACTGATGTAACAGGTAAGCATAGGCTTGCCATCCTGCTCGGTTGCCAAAAGGAGGAACAGGTTGTTACTTAAGTTACCCAGCTCATAAGCAAGGTCTTTTGCGCCGTTAGCATCAAGGTCAACTTTTTTGGCGAGGAATTTAACGCCGTTTATATCTTCCATTTCAGCGGCCAGTTCACCTTTCAGGTTTTTAGCTTTATCTTTTAATAATGCCTCAACTTGTTTTTTAAGTTTGGCGTTTTCATCCTGTAGGTTACTTACTGCTTTCAGCGTATCCTGTGGGTTTTTAAGCGCTGCTTTTATCTCTTCCAGTATTTGCTCCTGTGTGGCAAAATATTCTTTTACAGCATCGCCTGTTATAGCCTCAATACGGCGTATGCCTGCTGCCACGGCGCTTTCGCTTATAATTTTAAAGTGCCATATATCGGCAGTATTCTGCACGTGTATGCCGCCGCAAAGCTCCATACTTTCGCCAAACTTAATTGCGCGCACATTATCGCCATATTTTTCACCGAACAGCGCCATAGCACCTTCTTCTATTGCCTGCTTAAAAGGTATGTTCCTGCGCTCTATCAGCGGAAGCTGCTCCTGTATGCGCGCATTTACAAATTCTTCTACCTGTTTTAATTCTTCATCAGTAACTTTACTGAAGTGCGAAAAGTCGAAACGCAGGTAGTTAGGGCTAACCAAAGAACCTTTCTGTTCTACATGCGTACCAAGTATGCTGCGCAGTGCCTGGTGCAGCAGGTGGGTTGCCGTATGGTTGCGTGCCGCTTCGCCGCGCAGTTGTGTGTTAACCCTTGCCGTAAAAGATGTATTTACATTTTCGGGAAGCGTTTGCGTGATGTGCAGTATAAGGTTGTTTTCCTTTTTGGTATCAAGCACTTCTATATTTTCGTTAGCCGAAACCAGCATACCCTTATCGCCAACCTGTCCGCCCCCTTCAGGGTAAAACGGTGTGTTATCTAACACAATTTGATATAGCGTACCATCCTTCTTAGATTCTACTTTACGGTAGCGGGTAATTTTAACCTCGTTCTCTGTCTGGTCATAACCAACAAATGTTTCGGTATTGCCTTCAACCAATGTAACCCAGTCGTCTTTTGCTACTTCGCCGGCGGCACGGCTACGGTCTTTCTGCTTTTTCAGTTCAGCATCAAACTCGGCTTTATCATAGCTGTAGCCTTTTTCTTTTAAAATTAAGGCTGTAAGGTCTTCGGGAAAGCCAAATGTGTCATAAAGCTCAAATACTTTAGCTCCTGCTATTTCTTTACCTTTTGTATCGGCTACAACATTTTCAAGTAACTGTAGCCCCTGCTCCAGTGTACGCAGGAATGAGTTTTCTTCTTCCCAGATAACATTGGTTACTAGGTTTTGCTGCAATTTTATTTCCGGGAAAAACTCGCCCATCTGCGCCGATAGCACAGCAACAAGCTCATTTATAAAAGGTTCTTTCTTGTCGAGGAATGTAAAGGCGTAACGTATAGCCCTCCTTAATATCCTTCGGATAACATAGCCTGCACCGTTGTTGCTTGGCAACTGCCCGTCGGCAATGGCAAAAGCTACCGCCCTTACGTGGTCGGCTACCACCCTTATGGCAATATTCAGCTTTTCCTGCTCATCGGTTTCAGCTTTAGAAATATATTTTTTGCCGGTAAGGCTTTCTATTTTTTCAATCAGCGGGGTAAAAACATCGGTATCATAATTACTCTGTACGCCCTGTAACACCATGCAAAGGCGCTCAAAGCCCATACCGGTATCTACGTGCTGTGCAGGTAGCTTTTCTAATGATTTATCCGCTTTGCGGTTAAACTCCATGAATACGTTATTCCATATCTCTACCACCTGCGGGTGGTCTTTGTTTATCAGTTCACCCCCTGGTATTAATGCTTTTTCTTCTGCCGAACGTATATCAACATGAATTTCCGAGCATGGCCCACACGGACCCTGGTCGCCCATTTCCCAGAAATTGTCTTTTTTATTACCCATCAAAATACGGTCTTCGTCTATCAGCGTCTTCCAGATGTCATACGCTTCCTGGTCAAAAGGCACATTTTCTTCTTCGCTGCCTTCAAACACGGTAACATAGAGGATGTCTTTAGGCACTTTATATACTTCGGTCAGCAGTTCCCATGCCCAGTTTATAGCCTCTTTTTTAAAATAGTCGCCAAAGCTCCAGTTACCCAGCATCTCAAACATAGTATGGTGGTAGGTATCAAAACCCACATCCTCTAAATCATTATGCTTACCGCTAACGCGAAGGCACTTTTGGGTATCGGCTATACGCCTGCTTTTAGGGGTTGCATTCCCCAAAAAGTATTCCTTAAACTGTGCCATCCCCGAGTTGTTAAACATCAGGGTAGGGTCATCTTTGGTAACAATGGGTGCGCTGGGCACGATAAGGTGGCCTTTCTCTGTAAAAAAATCTAAAAACTGTTTCCTGATATCCCGCGATTTCATATTTGGGTATAAATTTTGTTTTATGGTTGCAGCAATAGTGTTTAATGGCTTTAACTGAGAAATAGTGTATAAAAACCCGCAACAATTATTAAATTTGTCCGTTTCTCAATTTGCGCTGTTAAACAACTTTTTGTTAAGGTGCAAAAATAGAATAATTTAAGAACATGGCGAAGGTAAAATATTATTACGATCCTGAAACATTAGCATACCGAAAGCTCAAGGTGAAAAAAGGCAGGAAAATAGGTGTTATAGCCCTGTTTTTACTGGCTTCGGCGCTGTTTGGTTTTTTATGTTTCGTGGTGTTGCTTAACACGCCCTATTTTGAGACACCAAAGGATAAGTTACAGGCGCGAGAGATAGAGAACATGAAGATACGCTATGAGATACTGAACCGCAAGATGGACCAGGTGGAAGAGGTGCTTTCGGGCGTGGCGGAGCGCGATAACAACCTGTACAGGGCATATTTTAATACATCACCCATACCCGAAGAACAGCGCAAGGCCGGTTTTGGCGGGGTAAACCGTTATAAAGAACTGGAAGGTTACAATAATTCTGATTTGGTAATCAGTACCACAAAAAGGCTTGATATTATCAGTAAAGAGCTTGTGGTGCAAAGCAAATCGTTAGATGAAATAGCCAAACTTGCGAAAGACAAAGAGAAACTGCTTTCGGCAATTCCTGCCATACAACCTGTAAAGAATGAAGACCTGCGCCACGTGGCATCGGGTTTTGGGTACAGGAGCGACCCGTTTACCAAGATACGTAAGTTTCATGCCGGTATGGACTTTTCCGCAAAAACAGGTACGCCTATATATGCAACGGGCGACGGGGTAGTAACCCGTGCCGATAACCGTGCCTCCGGCTATGGTAACCATATTGTGATAAAGCACGGCTACGGCTATGAAACACTATATGCCCACCTTAGTAAATATAAAGCAAAGGTGGGGCAGCGTGTTAAGCGTGGCGATGTTATAGGCTATGTGGGCAGCACAGGCCGTAGCGAAGCACCGCACCTGCATTATGAGGTGCACAAAAACGGGCAGGTTATTAACCCTGTTAACTTCTATTACGGTAACATTTCTGCTAAAGAATACGTTTTAATTTCTAAATTAGCTAACCAGGAAAACCAATCGCTTGACTAATGAACCTAAACCTTCCCGAAAAACGATATTACAGTATTGGCGAACTTGCTAAGGCTTTTAATGTAAATGCCTCGCTTATCCGCTTTTGGGATAAGGAGTTTGATATACTTAAGCCGAAAAAGAACGCCAAGGGTAACCGCATGTTTACACCCGAAGATGTAAAGAACCTGCAACTGATATACCATTTGGTTAAAGAGCGCGGTTTTACGCTGGATGGGGCAAAGGTACACCTTAAGGAAGGGCAGAAGAAAACATTAGATAAATTTGAGATTATTCGTAAATTAGAGGCTGTAAAGACAGCATTAATCAATATTAAAAACGAACTTTAAACAATAAACAAAACATGAAAAAGTGGATTATCTGGATTGTACTGGGTGTACTTGTATTATTTGCAATTTTCTCATACAACGGCTTAGTAGGAGCGAGGGCAAATGCCAAAACTGCATGGTCTGATGTAGAGAGCAGCTACCAGCGCCGTAATGACCTTATTGGTAACCTGGTAAATACCGTTAAAGGAGCCGCCGATTTTGAAAGGGGTACTCTTACTGATGTGATAGAGGCACGCTCTAAAGCTACATCTGTAAATGTAAGTGCTGATAATCTTTCTCCTGAGCAGGTAGCACAATTCCAGCAGGCGCAAGGGCAGTTAACAGGTGCACTCTCAAGGCTTCTTGTAACCGTAGAGCGCTACCCTGAGCTAAAAGCCAACCAAAACTTTTTGGCGTTACAGTCTCAGCTTGAAGGTACTGAAAACAGGATAAATGTGGCGCGCGACCGTTATAATGCCGCAGTTAATACTTATGATGTTAAAAAGCACAGTTTTCCTTCTGTAATATTCGCCAGTATTTTTGGATTTGAAGATATGGCACGTTTTAAAGCCGAAGAAGGAGCCGAAAAAGCACCTGAAGTAAATTTTGATTTCAAATAATATGCCTGTATCAAAACCATTTTTAACTCCGGATGAAGAAAAAGAAGTAGTAAGCGCCATTGGTGTAGCTGAAAAAAACACATCTGGGGAAATAAGGGTGCATATCGAACAACATTCAGAAAAACCTCCGCTCGAAAGGGCACAGGAGGTTTTTCTGCAATTAGGCATGGCCAATACCGCAGCCCGTAACGGTGTGCTTTTTTATGTTGGCGTTGCCGACCACACATTTGCCATTATTGGAGATGAAGGCATAGATAAAGTTGTGGAAGATGATTTTTGGGATTGTACCAAAGATGAAGTTATCTCTAAGTTTAAGGAAGCAAAATTTAAGGACGGACTTGTAAACGGAATATTAAGGGCAGGAGAACGGCTTAAGCAGTTTTTCCCGTTTGCTGCGGATGATGAAAACGAACTGCCCAACGAAATTTCTAAAAGTTGATGAAGAATTTTAAATATATAAAACTTTTACTACCTGTACTTTTACTGGCATTCTGCTACAGCTTTGCACAGGTAAAAATAGCACCGCGCCCCAACTTTATACCTCCTGTTATAGACAGTACCAAAACACTGACACAGCAGCAATACCGCCAGTTGTATGATAAACTGAAAAACTACAGCGATACAACCAGTACCGAAATGCTTGTTATGATTGTTAATACTACACAGGGCGAAGCAGCATGGAAATATGCTTTTGAAATAGGTGATAAATGGCAGATAGGCCAAAAAGGCAAAGATAACGGGCTTGTGTTTTTAGTGGCTGTGCAGGACAGGGATGTTTTTATACAAACCGGTATGGGCTTACAGCACCTTTTAACTGATGCCCAGACCAAATTAATAATAGAGAACGAAGTTGTGCCTCAGTTTAAAAGAGGCGATTACTATGCAGGGATAGATAATGGTACTACAGCTATTATTCAGGTACTGCAGGGTGAATATAAAGCAGATAAAAAGCAGGGTAATGCTGTGCCTTTTGTATTTATATTAGCTTTTATCGTGTTTTTTATAATAATTATTGCCATAATATCCCGCAGGAGTGGCGGCGGTGGACGTGGCGGTGGCAGGGGAGGCTTTGGCTCTGACCTT
>CEQG01028785.1_pt1 | contig 34321 bp, 33 predicted proteins | sample 350301 | NCBI WGS metagenome assembly CEQG01 (sample SAMEA2621242, study PRJEB7988) | marine metagenome | isolation source: saline water (ENVO:00002010), including | reverse complement strand
TTGGCCGGTCATTGTAGATTCTGCGGTCGGCTCTGTCGCGTTCGGCACGAAGATTTCTGGAGTTGCGCACAGCGCGCAGGAATTTGTTAGGCAGTTCACAAATCCGTAGCCGTTCATTTTTCAACCAGCCGTTCCGGAACTACACTTCATCTCCCAACCATAAATACAATGCACGCAACGGACGCCAGCGTATGACCAGTGATTCCGCCGAACGCAGAATCAAGGATCGTTACCCCGCCTCCTGCCTGAAGGTTCAGCTCCGGGAGCGTGGCTTCTTTGGTCGGGGCAAGCAACCAACGCCGGTTACCTGCCTGGACCTGAACCGCTACGGTATGGCCGTTCTCTGCCCCAGGCCGGTGGAACCCGGGGCCCGCCTGTTCATGGATTTCGACGGCAAATACATCAGCGAATCGCGGGTTTGCGCCCGGGTGGTGGAGTGTCAACCTTACCAGGCGGGTTATCGCGTCAGCGTCCAGTTCAGCTATTGCCTGGACAAAAAAGGCTATTCGCGCACCGTCGACAATGCTCTCTCCCGCATCGAAGGCTTCTACAACCGGTTTGCCAGCTGATCCGGTTCCGGGCTCACACCAGCCCCGCGTCAAGGCTGGCAGCGACGTACATCCCTAACTCGCGACACTGATCTTCAAACTCATCGCGGTACTCACCCCTGCAGATCAGAGGCTCCTGGATCAGCTTCCAGCGCAGGCCGGTCGTGATACTTTCAATTGCCCGATTGGTGCCGGTGCCGTCATGGCCGGCCCGGATGTAATAGGCAAAGGGCAGCCCCTGGGTTTTCTCAAGACAGGGGTAGTAGCTGCGGTCAAAGAAGTCCTTCAGGGCCCCACTCATATACCCGAGATTCTCAGTGGTGCCCAGAATGATAGCGTCGCAGGCCAGAATGTCTTCAGGCCCCGCATCCAGGGGTGCCATTACCTTGACTTCGACGCTTTCGATGTCTTCATGGCGTGCGCCCTGCTCAGCCGCCTCCCTGAGCTTGAGAGTATTCGGGGAAGGCGCATGAGCGACGATCAATAATCTCTTTTTTGCTTCCATACCGACTCTGATCTGTATCTGAAGAGCAAAGAAACCCAATACTCACCGAGTATGAATTCATTGTGATACCAGCTCAAACCAGAGGAACGGACAGCAAGCACAGATGATCATTATTTGAGCAGCACAGAGACGAAATTAAGAGATCTGTTACGAGAACATTTAAACCATCTGAACGGATACCCTGCAAAGACTCCTGCTTACTATGGACTGAACAGTCAAAGGAGGAGAAATCAATGCATTTTCCCAACAGCAAAAAACTGCAGACTCTCTATCGTCAAATGAAATACAGAAGGTGGATCAGAATCCAGCTGCAACAGGCTGGAGGGGCAGATTACCTCAGGCGCCTGGAAGTCGACATCGGTGCTGAACCGGGTCACTTCAGGAGAGAGCTGGAAAGAAGACTGATACCTGAAAGGAAAGCCGAAGGTAACGGTGGTGCGGCAGGTCTGGATCTACACCTGCCGCCCCTGACATCGCTGAGGAAGGTTTAGAGAAGCTCGCCGTTCGCTTCTGCGGGCGCCTCTTCAGCGTCTTTCTTCGAGACCGGCTTGGGCATCAGCTTGTCACGAACCTTGGCTTCAATCTCGTTAGCAATGTCCATGTTTTCCTCCAGGAACTTGCAGGCATTCGCCTTGCCCTGGCCGATCTTGTCGCCGTTGTAGGCGTACCAGGCGCCGGATTTATCCACAAAGCCTTCCTTGACCCCCATATCCAGGACTTCCGCCATGTGGTAAATGCCCTTGCCGTACATGATCTGGAACTCGGCCTGTTTGAACGGCGGGGACACCTTGTTCTTGACCACTTTCACGCGGGTCTCGTTACCCACCACCTCGTCGCCGTCTTTAACGGAACCGATACGGCGGATATCCAGGCGCACAGATGAATAGAATTTCAGGGCGTTACCACCGGTGGTGGTTTCCGGGCTAAATGTGTCCTCCCCTAAAACACCCCTTTCTGTATGAGAGACGTTAACACCATAAAATCTATTCTTCCAACAGTAGTACCGGAGTAGAGAACATCTACGAGCTAGACATCTAAGTGGCAACCAACTTTTGCTAATACCCAGCATCTAGCCCAGCTAATCTCCCTACCACAAAGCTAACGCATTGTGCGATGTATGCGCTGGAAGTGCTCATCAAATTTAAGAAGATCGTGATTAGAGCCGAAAACAGAATAACTTTGACTAAGGTTCCTAACAGCAACCAAACATTGGGTTCCAGCCAGACTACCCTCTTCTGAGTCAACCATCTGCTTTCGTACCTGGATACAGAACCCTTTGATTACTCGCTCTCGTTTGGCGAACGAATCATCTAGATCAACTTTTTTAGGCTGCTTGAGCGGTCGAGTAATGACTTGATCCAACAGGCCAACTCCTTCGCACTCACCAGCTGGAATCAACAGAATGGCTTTTAGATACCTTGCTACAGAGTAGGAAGTTTTTCCTAACAGATACTCTAGCACCTCCCTGATTTCACTGGGGTCACACTGATGCATGTGATCGATATTTTCAGCATGAAAAATCATCAGCTGCGACATCTCGCAACCCGAGTCAGCCGAGATAACCTTACATGCGATTGCTCCAAGTGGATTTGCATTTTGCGCCAGGTAAGCTGAAAGGGCGAGCAAGGCATGAGTGTGACCAGCGTTATGGCTACGAACCAGCCACTCAATGGCTAGGTCATCACCTTTTTTCATGAAGGCTTCACCAATTATGAAGGCAGCAAACGCATGCCCCGAATCTGCCAACCACCTTAGTTTTATCTGGTCAGCTCGTGAACTCCATGCCTTATTGTACCCGAACATACTCACCATCGAGGCTTTGGTTTCAGCGATCATCTCATCCCAAGGCATACCAAAGTCCTCCTGAGCCCTTGTATTCAGGTATGCCTTTTTTCTTAATTGACCACCCTCCGCCCGATAGGTCTCAAACTCTTCTTTGTACTCAAATACTCGTCTGCCCGAAGGCAAGAGCATCTTATCCGTATCTATCTGACATAAAGCAGTTTCATGATCTTTGTTTCTGTTTTCGACAGAGTCAAGTGACACTCTATACTCCTGATCCCTGTGACTTAGATGGAAGAATTTCTCCATTGCTCTCAATTCCCTATGATTTGATGGTGGCATGGGTACGCTGGCAGTAACCTAGAGCCATTTTGAATGCATCATCCCACGAAAGGCCCGGAATCTGCTCCTGAAAATCAATGGCAATATTTGCTACCAATCGTTTAACACCGAGAGGGCCAGAATCAATCATTTTCTGTTCGCGGTCATACTGCTTGAGGAGCTGCCCTTTGTTCTTACGCTGAGTAACAGCCAAGGACAGTTGTTGGTCGGTAGTAAAATTAGAGTTGCCCATAATATGTCTCCTCGGGAGTGGAGACATGGACTGTGAGAGGCAGCAAACAGACCAACCTATCCCCACCCCTAGCTAGAGGTTCAAAGAAAAAGTGTTGGTCAGTTCACTTCTCTAGGTCTTAAGGCCTAGAGCGGCTCACTGAAATAGCCGTTTAGTAAGACTAAACCACATGGCTACGAAAAACAACTTACCATGCCCTGCTGGCCCACTCCGCATTGAAATGGTCGACCCAGGCCAGCGGGGGGGAGCTTAACCTCTACTCAAAACAGCGGTTGAAAATCGGGAGATTACAAGGGCAAATCCAATTAAGAATTTCAGTAGCGCTCAGCATCTCGCAAGGCACGCACCGCTTGAGCAGACGTCTCACTAGAGACCACTTTTACACACCGAAAACCAATACACTCGCAGGTTTCAAAAGCAGAATCGAGAGAGTCAAACACTCGGACCACTGCCCCGCCCGGATGTTTTCGACTTAGGGCCAGCACTACTAGCTCGCCGTTTCGACGCCGAAATTGACACGACCACCTAGATTTCTGCCCCAACTCCAACTGAGCCGAGACAATCTCGGCAGCCAACAAGTCACCCGCCTCAAAAAGCAACCGTAACCCATCAAATACCATCACTGTGTTTTTTGTCCTGCACACAACCAATTTGTAGACTTCAGTTTGGCACAGTTGCCGACTTTTTGCGGACATTGATACGTGGGCTAGGCGTGTCCACTACACTGGGGGAAGTCCAGTAGGCTCATCGCCCTGTCCTCAATTATTGATGGGCCGAGGAGGTAGAACTCGTTTTTTATCAGAACGCCTGGAAGCTCCATTTAACAAAAGGAAAACACATGCGAGTAGCTCGTTTAAGCATTGAAAATTACCGAGGGATCAAAAAAAGCAACCTTTTGCTCCCAAAGCATGGCGTCTTACTCGGGGACAACAACACCGGCAAAACGACCGTTCTGGAGGCACTTGATCTTGTCTTAGGACCAGATCGACTAAACCGCCAACCACCGATTGACGAGCATGATTTTTTCCAGGGCGTTTACTGGCATGACTTGGACGACGGAGTCGAGCAAGCTCAACCCCAAATCGAAATTGAAGCCACAGTAACCGACCTTTCTGACGAGCAAAAAGCGAAGTTCGGCGACTTCATAGAGTTCTGGGACCATTTGTTAGATGATTTTTACGAGGAGCCTTCCCCCGAGGGAGTCGATGACGAAGATATCCAAGAGGCCTTGAGGATCACCTTTATTGGCCGCTACGATCCAGAAGAAGACGACTTTGAAGGAAAAACCTTTTTTTCCCGAAGCCTTTCGGAAGCACAAAATCCCGTACTATTTTCAAAAAAGCACAAGCAGCTCTGTGGCTTTCTATACCTAAGAACTTTGCGCACCGGCTCCAGAGCCCTGAGTTTGGAAAGAGGCAGCTTGCTGGACATCATCCTGAGGTTGAAGGAATTCCGACCCCGAATGTGGGAAAACACGATCACTACGCTGTCCTCCATGTCTGTTGCGGACGACCCTGAACTTGGTATCAATTCAGTCCTGGAGAGCGTGAACGATTCGCTAAAAAAATACGTCCCAAAAGAATGGGGAGTTGAACCACACCTGAAAGTTTCAAACCTGACTCGCGAACACCTCAGGAAGATTATTACCGCATTTATTGCCACGGGAGATGGCACCCATGCAGCCCCGTTTTACCGCCAAGGCACTGGGACCATCAACATGTTGGTCCTGACCATGCTTTCTCAGATCGCGGAAGAAAAGCAGAATGTTATTTTCGCCATGGAAGAGCCGGAAACTGCAATCCCTCCATACGCACAAAAACGCATCGTTCATGAGGTCCGAAATTTAGCCTCACAGACTTTATTCACATCTCACTCCCCTTACGTTTTGGAAGAGTTTGGAATCGAAGAAACGATGGTTCTTGCGCGAAATGAAGCCGGTAATTTAACCCGACAAAATATTGAGCTTCCGGACAGCGTAAAGCTGAAAAGATACCGGCAAGAATTCAGGACGAGGTTCTGCGAAGGTTTGCTCGCAAGAAGGGTTTTGGTCGCAGAGGGTGCGACTGAAGCTTCTGCGTTTCCAGTTGCGTGCCGTCGATTGGCCGAGTTGAATCCGGACGAATATTCCTCACTCGAAGCATTAGGCATCTGCACTATCGATGCCGCAAGCGAAACCAACATTCCCGGCATGGCGGAGCTTTATAAAGGTTTGGGTAAGAACACGTTCGCGATTTGCGATAAACAGGGGCAGCAAAACAAGGTGCTCATCGAAGAACAAGTTGAGCTTTTGCTGATGCATGAAGAGAAAGGATTCGAGGACATGGTTCTAAAAGGCACAACATCAGCGGCCCGAAAAAGATTTGCTGCGGGACTAGAGTGGCCGCAACACTTGACGGAAAGATATCCGAATCCAACAATTTCTGCACTTGAATCATTGAGCGACTTTTTTAAATGGTCAAAAGGTAGTTGGGGAATTGCCGACTTTTTAGCTCAGTGCTCTGAATCGGAGATTCCGGAATGGCTTCGGTCTTCTGCACGCGAACTAAAGCAATATTGTTACCCATCGGACGGGGATCAAGATGCCGGTAACGATGTTTTTTCAGAAGACTTTAATGAGGGTGACCCAGATGGAGCTGACTGACGGCCAGAAGGAAGTAATGCGTTCCAATAGCCCACTCCTAGTGATAGGAGGCCCCGGATCAGGCAAAACCACCATCTCAATTCTTAAAGCCGCTCAAATCGCCCGAGACGAGCTGAAACCCGGTCAAAAGATCCTGTTCCTCAGCTTTGCCCGTGCCACAGTGTCCCGAGTTGTCGAGGCAATCGAAACCGAACAGGACGTATCTCGCCAAGACAAGAGATTGATTGACGTAGAGACATACCACGCGTTTTTTTGGCGGGTGCTTAAGACGCATGGTTATCTCATGGGATTTCCAAGAAAGCTGGAGCTTCTCGCTCCGCCTGCCGAAGCAATTGCGCTATCGGCCCTTCGACTTAAACACCCCAAAAAACCAGCAACCGAAGAAGAAAAACAACACCTTTTACGCGAAGAGAATATTTATCGACTTAACTTGGCGAAAAACGAAGGTCAGATTTGCTTTGACCTTTTCGCACCCTCCGTCGCAACACTTCTTGAGGGTAGCGAGCGCATTCGCAAACTTATCGGCTTGATGTACCCAGTCATCATTTTAGACGAGTTCCAAGACACGAATGTCGATCAGTGGAGGGTGGTCAAAGCTCTTGGTCAAACGTGTCGTTTGATAGCGCTGGCAGATCCAGAACAACGCATTTACGACTGGATAGGAGCGGACCCTGAACGCCTGGACCATTTTCGAACTACGTTCGGCCCGCAAGAAATTGACCTAAACGATGACAATCATCGCAGTGCCGGCACAGACATTGCAAAATTTGGCAATGACATTCTGACTGGTCGTTTTCGTCAATGCTCTTACAACGGGGTTGAGATTGTTCGCTACCCCCCCTACCCAGATCCGGCGATGAGCAAGCTTGTTTCTGAAATCTACAAGGCTCGGAAAAGGTTATTTAATGAAAACGGAAGCAACTGGTCTTTAGCAATTCTGGTACCTACAAAAAGGCTAACGAGGCAAGTTTCTGAAGCTCTGCTCAAGCCCCCTGCTGGAATGCAGCCAATTCCTCACATCGCTTCGATTGAGATGGAAGCCGCGATTCTCGGAGCAGAGATAATCGCTTTTCTAATGCAACCCTCAGAGTACCAAGACCAGCTTGAGGATCTGATCGCCTTGATGGTCAACTTCTATCGAGGAAAGAATGGGGACAAGCCCACCAAATCAGCACTCGAAGAAGCAAACAAATTGCAGACGCAGTTTCTAGACTACCGGGAAAGAGCGCAAAGAGGCCAAACGATAAAAGCGAACAGCCCTCTAGTGAAAACGTTATCGACCCTAGCTCATATCAGAGACGAGATACAATTCAGCGGGAATCCTGACGAAGACTGGAAATCAGTCAGAAATGCTCTGGAGAAGGGTAAGTGTAAGCGACTCAATGAGATTGCAAAAGAGGCAAGGAATCTCCGGTTATTAGGCAGAGGAACAAACTTCAGACAGACTCTTGGAGAGGATTGGCTTGAAAACGGCTCTTACCTTAACGCTCTAAAGATCACCAAGGAAGCGTTTATTCAAGAACACTTCTCTAGTAACTCCAAGCCGGAATCTGGCGTGGTCGTCATGAACATGCACAAAGCCAAAGGGAAACAGTTTGATGAGGTAATAATGTTTGAAAAGTGGCCAGTAAAACCGAAAGGGCAACCTGCAATCCATACGGACCGCTATGTCCGTGGGAACTCACCAGACGCCGCTGACAGCCAGACGCTTCAAAATTTTAGGGTTAGCATAACGCGAGGAAAACAACGCACTACCATTCTTACGCCTAGCGTCGGTGAGTGCGTGCTACTGAAAGGGATCAACTAGACTCAACGTCATCAGAGATATTTCATTTGGCATCGAACATAAAACGTCGCAATCTCTCATCTACTCTGCCCCATTGGTTCCTATGCGAAGCCACTTAATTCATGGTGCAATTTGATGGGCATCTACCTGTATCATGAGATCGTGAATAAACTTGGTTTTATCGATCAAGCGAACGCACGGAAGATCGGAGTCGTCGTAAGTTTCGAGCCGCGCCAGAAAGCCTTCACCAAAATCAATATAAACTGGGCAGGCCGCATCAATCCATGTTTTCCTGGGCCGAACCCAATGGTACTGATGGTGGCCGCGATAGCTTTCCTCAAGCGCATCACGGACCTCATCAATGCCGTGTATATATCCAAAGGTGACGTCTTTTTTAGCGATCCCAGGATATTCTTCGCAAGCTTCTGACCATCGGAAGAAAATGCCCCGATTGGCACCCTCCATCCCACGTTTTGCCTTTGCCCACACCAGGTCCTTAGCGAAGTTTGCATGGGGGTCGGGCAGAGGGTGGTAGATGTCGAAGTTCCGCTGGAATACTGAACCATCAATAACCCAGACTAAGTTCTTGTAAAATTCCTCTCTAGATTCTCTCTCCGCGTCCGTCATCGCAGAGTGTTGAATCTCTAGGAAAATCCCTGTCGGTGTCTTGATATCAGATCTATGTATTTCTCCATCGCAGGCAGTATGAGATACCTCCCGGCACTCCTCAGGAAACAGGTTTTTCCAATTTCGATGCCATGGCGTCTCATTCTCCCACCATGGGTCACAGTCCCTTGGGCGCGTATGTGCCCAGTGGTGCATCACTCTGGGACCGCATTTCGCAATAACTGCGGCCTCACAAATCGGGCATTTTCCCTTACCTCCCGGAAATGCCTCGGTCCGGCAGTTACCGACTAGAGCTAATTGCATAGTTTCGGCCTGACCCCGTCATCGATAATTTCGACCCTGAGTGACATAAAGTACCATCGCGCGGGCTTTATCAGCGATCTTTGAGTACGGATCATTTTGATCACAGAACGCCTGGTATGTACCTCCTCAGCTCAGATATGACTTGCTTGTAAGAAATACAGCTTTTCGAAGTCCACTGGGGAAAGCTCAATCAGAATGGCTGTTCACGCTGAACCAGAATCGGGGTTCACGTTCGTCCGGAATGGGCGTTCATTATGGGTCGGATATGCGAGGGCGCTTGAAGCTTGTCCCAGACAGCACGCGTGTGCTCATCAGCCACGGCCCTGCCTAGGGCTTGGCTCGAATGGTAGAGGTAGTGCCGTTCCTAGACTGCTGTGCATTGAGATCCAGGTGCCCTCGGGAGGCGAATGAGTGCCAACAATGATCATTAAAATGCCAGGCAGTTGATGGATCGATTTCTCAAATATTTCTCCCATGCTTCGGGTATCACTTGCGGACGGCTGCGGAGACTGCTGAGGGTGAGTGTGCCAATCACCGACGTAGTGCTTGCCTTGTTCATATTCATCTTGTATTTCACGCCGCTCAGTTCGTCGATCAGGGTGAAAGAAGAACCGTGATCGGTGATCACTGGGTCTTGGCCCGGTGGCACTTGAAACGAACCAGTGACTTCCGTCCTCGGTAATGTTTGCAAATAGTTGCCCTCCAGCTTCCGGGGATGCGTCCGAGTGTTGAGCATGTTGGTTGAAGTGGGCCAGCACCGAATCGGATAATTCGACGGTCAGGATGGTGTTTTCGATTTTGAATCGGTAGATTATCCTTTGCTCTTTCGACAACTGACACATTCCCTGCTTGCTTCCCAATCGGTTTCAACTGTTTGACCAAACTTTTCGGGCTCACCATATGCCCTAAGCCAGTCTTGATTCCAGGAGCCACCGTATTGAAGAAGGGCCGCGTTCCCCGAAATCCACACTCGTCTTGTTGTCTCCAAGACCTTATTCGTCAACACATCAATCGACAAGGAGGCCGTGAGTGCGTGGCTATTGGCGAGTTCCGCGCTCCCATAAACACTGACACCTCCGCCACATTGGAGGTCTGCCTGAGCCTCGGGCCATCGAGTGGCGGGCATGTTGGCTTTCCCCGTCGCGCCAAAACCACATGCAAAGCAACCACGATTCTCTTTGAAAATGACCAGAGCGTGGGCAGCAGCAGCTTTTTCTTCAAGCCAAGAGTAGATGATCGGGCAATGAATCTCACCCTCGATCTGCATGTCGTTTAGGGCGCTTTCAGAATTCCAGTCTGCTGTGGCTGATATGATGAGGTCACAGCCCTCGAATAATTGCGAATCCTCAGCAATCGCACCAACGAAATCTTTGTTCACTGTGTGGATGTATTTTACGTGGGGAAAGTTTCTGCGAAGGTGCTTTTCCAAGGCTCCAGCTTTGCAATTTCCGACATATTGAGCGCCAAGCTCATGCCTCCCGATATTCTCCCACCCGAGTCGCTCCGGATCGACCAATATCAAATTATTTACGCCACTTTGAACGAGTATTCGTGCTACTGATGCACCCACAGATCCGCAGCCAATAATGGCCACTTTTTTCGAGGCAATCACGGAACTGATAGACGGATCGATACGACTGCGACTGGAATCCAATGCAGTGACCTGCGCTCGCCTTAAGCTATACCGAGTGGCAAGAATTTTCCCTGGAACACGGCCAGGTCGAAACCCTTTTGAAAGAGGTTCCTGCACGCGGTTGGACTTGCTTCGAGGGCTATTTGCCGCATGGATGATCAGGCCAGCAGAGGCTTTCTCATCTGTTGCCGTTAAACCTTCTAGCAACACAACCACGCGCTGGGGTTCCTGCTGTAGCAGCTGGTCAAGAACGTTCAGACCACGATAGGATAAATGAGCGAGCATATGACGGAGTTGCACGACCGTCGTAGGATATTCCGCAGGCTCGGGCAAGCGACTTAACTTTATTAATCCAGCCGATTTCGTTTTCCCCTCCGGGGTTTCTCCATTTCGGTTCTCGATCCAGCCCAGAAGATCATCCGGCGTCTCTCCTACCCAGTAACCGGTCTGTCCATGCCAGGCACTGACGATGCGACTTTGATCCACTTGGTCAGTGATCGAGTAAATCGCGGACTCTGCTGGGTCGATGTTCCTGCGCCAATATGCCTGGAAATCGATCAAATAGTCATCCGTGAGTTCCCCCCGCTCGTTTTGTTGGAGCAGACTTTCAGCCTCGCACAGGGTGCTACGAACTATCTCAAGCGGCTGGCACGTCGAAACGTTTGCGTTATCACCTGCGATGCAGAGGAGTCCATTGTGCTCGACATGAGGCCAAAGCAAGATGTCATCGCGTTCCAAAACGGCGATTCGAGGAACGGAATATGGAAAACGACTGTCGAGCAATAGGAGCATCGAGCCGCCACCATCAATCGGTAGGGGCATGGACCAGCCCTCGCTGAACCGACCAAAGCCTCGGCGAGATAGCGCCGATTGAGGAAGACGCTCCACGAGCAGCTCCAATCCCTGAAGCCAGTCATCGATTTCGGATATTGCCTCTGTATGCCGCGTCTGTATGAGGTTCATAGGACATCTCAGGCGAACCGCCCACCACCGCGTTTATCCACTGCATCCGTTGGAACCCCGAAAACGGAAGCCTTTTTAACAGCCTCCCCGGATTCGGGTTGATGGATGAACCAGTCCGATTTGAAAACCTTGTCCCAGGCCTTCATTGCTTCCTTGTGGGTACAGTCTTGGTCATCGAGAATGACAAGTTGCGCTAAGTTTTCATCGAGACATTTTTTGAGGAAGGCCGGACGACCATCATTATCTTTTGTCAGGGTTTCGCCAGGAAGAACTGGATGATTTACGGTTTCATTGAAGGCCAAGCGGTTCGAAATTGCCTTCATTGTGTTACGCAACGCTTCGTCGTCCCGCCCCTCAGAGGGCCTAAATTCTTCCTGGGCTAATTTCGTGAGCATAAACCCCGAGGCCATACTGGACTTCCATGATGGCCTGCTGCGAGCAAATTTCTTCAGCAACCGAACGACCCGACGGAACTGCCCGCCGTTCGAATTGGGGTCTGGGCTCAGCTCTTGGTTTACCTGAGTGAACCATCGGGTGACCGCTCGTGGATCTGAACTTTTCCATTCGGCACTGGCCAGCTCATATTCATAGGTCGTCTCTCCGCTCAAGAAGTCTTCGTTCGCGATGCGGCGGTAGGCGGGCACATCCACATGGTGCCCTTCCTTGTAATAAACGCGGACACAGTTTTTGAGAAGCTCTGGCGGGCGGGAAAAATTATTTTCTGTACCCAAAGCATCGCAGACCATCTGACGTACCTGAAGGGCCGTCATCACCCCACCATTGCGACCAACGAGGTCAGCTTTCTCAAAATAAACGCCATCGTCGATGTCAAAGTCGCAGTTTGCGTCCTGCACCATGGTCCACATGGCGTAAGAACCCTGGGAATGACAGCCAACGGGTGAAGGCTTCTGATTTTTAGCTAAGCCCTTCTTCAGTCGTTTCCGGTTCGCGTCGCGACGCGAACGCATCTTGTCCCGCTCTGCTTTCGGCAGGTTGGCCTGGTCGTTATGGTACTTCGATATTTGGTTTGAGCTGTCGAACATATTCAGTCACCTCACTCGCACTGGCGGCGTCTAAAACGGAGGGCTTCTAACCCACAACTGCCGGTAAATTTGAAAAAACCTGTGCGCAGAGCGCCTTACTCTTATTTCCTGTGGTTGCTTCACTGATATTCATGTCTATTGCTTGATGAGCAAGCCCTACTAGGGCGCTGATATTTTTCTCGGACGGGTTATCCATCCGCAATTCGCTGGCAATTTCCGTGCTAACAGGAGGGTCTGAAAGACGGATATATTTCACCCTGCCCGCCAAACTGGTGGATAGGGCTTTCGCCATGTAGTCGTATGCACCGGATTGAGAATCCAGAGCCATTTCCATCATGCCAATCCCGCCAGACCAACCCAGTAATCCGCGATTACAAGAGGTCGAATCGACCCTTGGCGCTTTGAATGGTGGGCAAGTGCTGACAGAGATTATTTCAATCGGAGCTTCTTCCGGCGCGAAACTCAATGCCTCCACTAACGCAACCATAATTGGATTGTTGGCCCAGAGTCCGCCATCCACGAACCAGTTAACATGCCCTGCGGCATCCTTGGGTTTCTTCACCCCATGGATTGGAAGAATTAGGGGCGCAGCCGCTGAAGACATGCATACATCGACCAACCGATAGTCATTGTCCCGTTGAAGTCGGTTCTCGCGAGCGTCGTGTGGAGTCTTCCACACCCATGCCTGATGGGTTTCCGCATTGATGGAGGGAATACAGAGTGAAATCCCTCGCCTCTGGTACATCTCATCGACGGTTTCGCTCCCCAAAACGCGGAGCAACGCCTCTTCGAGTGCGTTTGAAGTATTCGCAGGCTTGCCGAGACACCCATAGATCCATTTGAAAAATTTCATCTTTGGATTACTTGGTGGTGTCGGGTTAGAGAATATGTGCCTGGCCTGCTCTTTGTAGAGTTTTATAACCTCTTCCAGTGCAACCCCGGAGGCAAGGGCTGTAGATAGGAGCGCACCAGTGCTGGTGCCCACCACTAGGTCAAAAGCTTTTCCAACATCCAACCTTTCTTTCGGGGCACCATTGGCAGCTGCTATCCGTCTAGCAAGGCCATCCAAAAGCACGGCACTGTATATACCTCGAATGCCACCGCCATCGATTGATAAAACTCTGTAAGGCCGCATATCCACCCCTCGATGTGATCAACTATTGATCACGTTACCTAATCATAATGATGATGGCAAGCGATAAAAAAACAATTTCACCACCACGTGTAACGTGGCAGAATGGATGGATGGACAATTCGACGAATGAACTTCAGCCAGACGCACTCTCCGAGTTGACTCACAAGCAACTTGAGCGACTCTCGTACATCGATCTTCGCCTTTATTTTCTTGGGGACATCGGTCGCCAAGACCTAATGAAGCGCTTCGGTATAGCCCCTGCCATGGCAACCAGGGATTTCGGCCTCTATCGTGACCTCTTTCCCAATAACATTAGCTTTGATGGAAGGAAAAAGACCTATGTGACTGGCTCCTTCTTCAAACCAGGCTTCCCTCATATCCCAGAGCGAGTGTTGACCGCTTTGTCACAGGGGTTCGGAGATGGCGCGAATCCAGCCGGTGAGGCACTGATCCGTTGCGAACTACCGACAGCGTTGAATAGGCCAAACTTGGACGTCCTGGCTCCGATCACCAGAGCAATACACAGGCGGCAGGTTATTTCCCTCAGCTATCATTCCCACACAAGCGGCCTTTCAGAGAGAGAAATAGTCCCATTCGCCATGGTAAATGACGGATTGCGCTGGCACGCTCGGGCCTTCGATAGAAAATCAAGGGAGTTCCGCGATTTCGTATTTACGCGAATGGAGGGGACTAAAGTTGTCGAGAACTCGACGATTGAGCGTCACGAGACTATGCAAGCCGACGATCAATGGAACCGAATTGTAGACATAGACCTGATTCCTCACCCTGCGCAGAAATCACCCGATATTATTGAGCGTGACTTCGGAATGTCGCATGGCGTGAAACACGTGAGAGTTCGAGCTGCGAATGCGGGCTATATACTGCGGCACTGGCAAGTGGATTGCTCACCCGACCGCAGCCTAACCGGTCCAGAGTATATGCTCTGTTTGAAAGACCCTCTTGCGCTATACGGGGTAAAGAATGCCTTTTTAGCGCCTGGATACCAAAAACCGTGACCTCGTCAGGGCGGATGTGCTCGACTACGACGAGGTGTTTTGTGTCCGGGGCGAAATCGTACCCACGTGGCCTATTTCAGCACAGAGACGTCTGAAATGGCCACCGGTTGAGGTTGGTGTGTAGTTTTCTTTGTTATTGACTACTTTTATTGCACAACGACCCTAGAGGTAATTACGAACGTCCTATAGTACATTACCAACCCGCGTTCAAAACTTGCTTCTATGCAGTAGGAGCTGACCGCAAATAAAGTTCGAACTTTCCTAGATTTTCGGGTTCTCTGGCCAGCAGAAACGCTCAAAAACCTATTGAGCTATCATACGCTGCAAACTCTGCATCCACGCGGCCTTAAAGGCATCGTCCCCGGCAAACAATTTATATAGTTCCAATTCGTCCTTTCGCCTGCGCAGCATCACTTCTTTCAGCATTTTCTCAAATGCCAGCTCTCGGTTATGCGGGTCTGAATTGTTTTGATACTTGGACTCAAAATCGGGGTGCTGCTTGATGCTTTCCGCAATATTGATGAACTTGACCTTCTGCTCTTCAGGTGTCGCGCTCCAGCCTTGGAACCAGCGCTCATTGAATGTGCGAATAATGTCGTCCAAAGGATCGACATCTTTGTCCCCACCATGGGCTCCACGGGGATTGGGGTTTTGCGGATCAAGTTCAGTATCCGCCTCATCCAGCTTGATGGTTTGGTTGAGCTTTACCCGTTGCAGACCGTATGAACTGAGATCGACAGATTCTAAGAGTTCATCAACGCTATCTGCGTCAGGATCCTTTACTTTCAGCTTCGGTATCAGGAACTTCAGGAACCAGAACAATTTTTCCCAGGCAAGAATTTCATAGGGCATGATCGAGGCCATCTGCCCATAGATTTTCACGTACTGTTTGGCCTTGATCTTAAAATCCACCTTCGTCTCATCTTCCAGATCCAGCTCATCCTCAAAACGAGCCGCAGCTAGATCTATAATGGGACTGAGTGTTTGCGCATCTTCGTTGTTGAAGTAGCGCGTCACGAAGTCCTCAATTTCATACCACTCATAAACGCCCACATCGTCCAGAGCATCTTTCAGGTCGTGAAGCACGTTGATATCCGTAGCTTGAGACAACGAAGTAGCCGTATAGAAGGGATCGAATGCCTTCTTCACATCATCAGTCGAGTTGAAGAAATCCAGAATAAACAGGTCTTCAGTTTTTTTCCCAAGCTTCGGTGCAGCGCGATTCAAGCGGGAGAGGGTCTGCACACAAAGTACCGACGCGAGCTTTTTATCCACATACATGGCACAAAGCTTAGGCTGGTCGAAGCCAGTTAAGTACTTATTGGCCACAACCAACAAGCGGTAATCATCGGTATCGAACTTATCTTTGGTGTCAGCTTCCGAAAAGCCGTTGATGTCCGCCTCGGTATATTCGATACCGTCGACTTCCTTCGCCCCCGAAAAGGCGACGAGAACTTTGAACGGATTGCCTTTGGCCGCTAGTAGCCGACTAATCGACCTGTAGTAGCGAATGGCAGTTTCAATATTCTGCGTCACCACCATCCCTTTGGCTTTACCTTTTAGCTTCTTGGCATTCACCACTTGAGGGATGAAGTGCTCCAGCATGATCTCCGCTTTGGTATTGATGGTCTGCTGGCTACGCTCTACATAGGCACGCAGCTTCTTCTGGGCCTTTTTGGTATCGAACTCCGGATTTTCCGCGATGGATTTTTCAATCTCGTAATAGCTTTTGTACGTGGTGTAATTGGCAAGCACGTCGAGGATAAAACCCTCCTCAATGGCTTGTTTCATGGAATACAGGTGGAAAGGTTGGAACGAACCGTCGCCCTGCTTTTCACCAAATTTTTCCAGAGTGGTATTTTTCGGGGTTGCGGTAAAAGCCAGATAAGAGGCATTACCTCGCATCTTGCGAGATTTCATGGCTTTGAGGATCTTATCCTGATCGTCTTCTTCCTCATCTTGTTGCCCCATCGCCCTGTTCATAGTGTCGTGGGCAGAGCCTGACTGAGAGCTGTGTGCTTCATCGATGATTACCGCAAAGCGCTTGTCACTCAGATCCTCAATACCATCCACGATAAAAGGGAACTTCTGGATAGTAGTGATAATGATCTTTTTTCCACTCTCCAGGGCGTTCTTTAGCTCTGCGGATTTAAACGCAGGGGCAACGATATTTTTAACCTCAGAAAACTCCTTGATGTTTTCCCGCAGCTGTTTGTCTAATAGCCTGCGATCAGTTACCACGATTACCGAATCAAACAGAGGCTGCTCGATACTTTTCCCACCGGCCACTTCTACTGAGACGGGATAGGTTTCTATGAGCTGGTACGCTGCCCAGGTAATAGAGTTGGACTTGCCGGACCCCGCCGAGTGCTGGATCAGATAGGTATGCCCCACTCCTTGCCTTGATGCATGATCAACCAACTTTCGGACCACATCCAACTGGTGGAAGCGGGGAAAGAAAAGAGTTCGCTTGCGCAGAGGATCTTTACTGCTTCCATCAAGCCTCACAAAGTGCTGAATGATGTTGGCAATACTGTCTTTGGTGAACACCTCTTCCCACAGATACGATGTTTTGTGGCCATTGGGATTGGGAGGGTTACCTTTACCGTGGTTATGCCCCTTGTTGAACGGCAAAAAGTAAGTAGCCTTCCCGGCCAATTTAGTAGTCATGTAGACTTCATCGGTATCCACAGCCATGTGTACAAGACAGCGCCCAAAGTTTAGAAGCGGCTGACTGACATCGCGATCTTCCCGATACTGCTTCTGGCCGTGATAGCGTGCGGTTTGGCCGGTCCAGGCATTTTTCAGTTCCATCGTTACCAAGGGAACACCATTCAGGAACAACACAATGTCGATTTCCTGAAGCGGATTGGCCAGTGAATAGCGCACCTGTCGCATGCAACTGAAGATGTTGGAGGCGAAATTTTGCTTTACCTTCTCACTGCTGCTCGCTAGAGGTGCGGGATACATCAGGTGAAAGTGGGCATCATCCACTGGCAGTCCTTTCTTGAGCAGATGCAGAATGCCGTGCTTTTTCACCAGGCGATCATAGCGCTCAAGGAGTTTGCGCTGCCAATCGACAGGATTGTGTTTTTGAAGCTTGGTCAGCTCGGGCTTCTGAGTCTGCTCCAGAAAGCGCCAGAAAAGTTTTTCATCAAGGGCGTACTGGGCATTAAAATCCGTCGGCAGACCCCGCTCGAAGCCATTGTTGGCCACTAGATCATCAGCAGGTATTTTATCTGGACCACCGGCAGCCTTAATTGCTTCCGTTGTCAGCCCAGTTAATGCTTGCTCTATAGCTGCTTCCAGCGCCTGTTCTTTCGTGTTGCTGACCACAAAAAATCCTATCCCTATTGCTTTATAAGCTTCTACAAGTGACGCCCAATTAAACTGCCATCAAATAGATCTTTGCCAGCTCTCTTGGATGACGCTACCAAAATATCTGGGAAATGACATGCCCCGGTTCATCGACTGTGGTGCTTTCTCAGCACTTCCAGCATCCCTCGCTGATGTTTCGCTATCTCTTCCTCTCGCCAATAACCACCGGCCTCGCTATGAAGGTCAAAAATGGCTTTCAGCTTCAATGAGCGGTAGGGGCGCTGGTATTCCGGAGTCGTCAGCTCTCCTCTCACCAGTCGGCCATCAGCACTTACAGCACCGTCCGTTGGTGACGCATCATCCGCTAGTAGACAATCTGAGAATAACTGGGCTGCGCTGCATGTGGCGACCTGTACAGTCATCCTTGACTAAGCCTCAACCATTTCAGGGGTGACTTTGATTTTGCCTGTCACTGCGCTGTTGATCAGAGTGGTTTTGTATTCTTTGAGTTTCTCAATTTGAGCAAGCAACAGATCGATTCCTCTATCTGACGATGCCATGAATGCACTGATATAGTTCGCAATTTCACGTTGTTCATCAACAGGAGGAATAAATAAATCAACCTTCGAAAAGTTATCAAAATTCAAATCTTGCCCATCTCGAATAAAACTTGCTGTCTGTTGCAAAGCTGCAATGTACGCAGGCAACTTTAATAAGTATCCATAGAACGCTGGATCAATTTCCTCCAGTGGCCGAAGAACGACATAGGAGGATCGAATACAACCTCGCGCCCAAGCTCGCTCCAAGCCTCCCTGGAAGCTTCTCATACTAATAACGAAGTCATCTTTCTCCACGTGCTTTCGCTTGTCCAAGTGAAATTGGATTTTTACTACACGGTACCCCGTCAATTCTTCGTATCGGTCCTGCGGAATGACTCCATATGCTTGAGTAGCTGAGAGCTGAACATCATCTTTCCACGCTCTCTCTTTTCGCTGAGTAAACAGGAATTTACTTCTGCGAACCTCCCAATGCGCCGGAAGCTTGCCAATCCAACCCACGCCGGAGTCTTTCAGCGGTACATTGGGATCAAGCCCCTGGGTGACGGCTTTTTGGATGATGATTTGCTTGCGCTCTTTCAGCAGGGCGATCTGTTGCTCTTTGATAGCAATGGCTTCGTCGATTTGGGTGGTTTTTTTGTCGAGAAAGTCAGCAATTAGCTCTTGCTCAGACAGCGCAGGCAAAAAAATACGGGCCCGCTTTAACTGAGGCCAATAGAGGTTTCTCTGGATAGTGCCAACCCCCTTAGAACTCACCAAGTAGTTAGCCACCATTACCCCATCCCTAAACAGATAATTTCCATATTTCGGGCATATGTCCTTTGATATGGAAAGAATCAAATATGCTGGACTAACTATCCCTCGATAGGCCGATACCCCGACAGAACCCCGCCATGCTTGCTGATTGTTTAGGACAAAATCGCCGGGCTCGACCAATTGATACTTACTTAAATCCGTACTTGTTGCATTAGTCCGCTTTGCATCGACGTCATCAAACTTAATAACTCCTCTATCCAAATAAACAGATAAAAGCTCCTCATCCTCCTTGCCTGATATGGATTTCAGCTCAGATTTCGCACATAGGGGGAAGTCATTCCAATGAGCAGGAACATCACCCAACCAATCAACACCCGAGTCTCTGTAGGCCTCATACTTAGGTAATTTAGCGATACTCACCATGCCGATATCACCCCTGCACCCGCTCAATCTCCACACCCAGGATCTGCGCAATCAGGCCCTCAGCCTTCTGCTCCAGACCTATGATGTCCTGCGCCACCTCTTCCAGAGAGCGCAGAGGCTTGTGGCGATAAAAGTATTTATTGAAGCTGATTTCATAGCCGATTTTGGTGGAATCCAGATTGATCCAAGCTTCTGTCACATAGGGCTTCACTTCCTCTAGGAAGTACTGATGGATACCTTGCTGCTCGCCGTCCGTTAGCAGGGGGATGGACTCACTATCGCGAAGGTCAGAGCTGGATTCGTAAGTGATGAACTCATTGCTCTTGCCAGTGGGATAAAGGCCATAGTCTGGCAACTGCTCTTGGGTACAATCATAACGATCCAGCAGTTCATCCAACTTGTCGCCAGTTAGCTTAACGACTTTCTTCACCACCTTTTCAGCCGATCCGTCGTACCAGCTGACCGCATTGAGGATGGCGTTCTTCTCAGTGACAGAGAGCTTAACTTTTCGGACTTTGAGTTCGTCATCGACTTGAGCCTTGAATTGGTTGAAGTCGCTGAACTCGCCCTCGCCGATAATGCCCATCAGGTCACGAGCAATTTCATACAACGCCTTGAGGCTCTCCCAACGCTTCACGTCCAGCAGCTTGGCCTTTGCCTTAGCGTTCAGGCTAATGTCGTTGTCTTCACACCATTCCATAACTGGGTTTTCGATGCTTTTCAGGAAGCTTTGTTTGTTGTCCTTGCCATGACCGGTCTTGTCATAGACCTTGTCGCCATGTTCAGCATAGAGATGCTCCATGACCTCGCTGACCTGTTTATCGAAGCGTAATCCCGCAATGCGCTCCTCCGAGAACTGGGCCTTGCGGCGATCTGGCCGCTCTATGATGACTTTGTGGTAGCCGAAGTCTTCATTGCGGAATACCTGGCTTGCGATCCCAACAGGATCATTACTGTCATCCAGCTGACGTTCGACGGCCGTGCACTCCAGATAGGTGCGCGTGATTTCCTGGATGTGCTCTGGGGCGAACTCGCAGTTCTTGTTGCCCAGGTTCTTGCGCAACTTCCGGTACAACAGGCTGGCATCAATCAACTGCACCTTGCCGCGTCGATCCTCCGGCTTATTGTTATTCAGCACCCAGATATAGGTGGTGATGCCGGTGTTGTAGAACAGGTTGTTGGGCAGCTGGACGATGGCTTCCAGCCAGTCGTTTTCGATCAGGTAGCGGCGGATATTGCTTTCCCCGCTACCAGCATCGCCGGTAAACAAACTTGAGCCGTTGTGAACCGAGGCGATACGACTGCCTCTAGAGCCACCGGCAGGGTCTTTCATCTTGCTGGCCATTTCCATCAGGAACAGCAACTGGCCATCGCTAGAGCGCGGGGTGGCGTCACAGTCTTCGAAATTGCCCCAGTAGTCCTTCAGCGTAATCTTGAAGCGCGGGTCGATGACTTCACTGCCCTCCTTGATGTGCTTCTGCTCCGAGGCCCAGCTCTTTCCATAGGGGGGATTGGAAAGCATAAAATCGAAGCGATTGGAGGCGAACTCATCGGTAGACAGAGTGGAGCCGACCTTGATGTTTTCCGGGTTGTTGCCCTTGATCATCATGTCGGATTTACAGATGGCGTAGGTTTCGTCGTTGATTTCCTTGCCATAGAGATAAATGTCCCGATTGTCTGAGGGATATTTCTCTTCGATGAAGTTCTGGGATTCGGTGAGCATTCCGCCGCTGCCGCACGCTGGGTCGTAGACAGTGAGGGTAAGCGGGAGGTTATCCTTGACGGGATCGAAGACCAGGTGTGTCATCAGCTCGATCACCTCTCGCGGAGTGAAATGCTCACCGGCCTCTTCGTTGTTTTCTTCGTTGAACTTTCTAATCAGCTCTTCGAACACATAGCCCATGCCGAGGTTGGATAGGGCTGGCAGTTTGTAGCCATCAGGATCAAACGCATCTGAGGGTGTAAGATTGATCTTCGGGGAGACGAACTTTTCTACCACATCCAGCAACACATCTTTATTGGCCATATGCTGGATTTTACTCTTCAGCTCAAACCGCTCGATGATTTCAAGAACGTTGGTACTGAAGCCATTTAGGTATTCTTCGAAGTTGGCCAGCAAGATCTGACGATTGTTGGTAGCGGTGCTGTACAGGCTCCGAAGGGTCCATTTAGAGACGTTGTAGAACACGTAGCCAGAAGCTTCTTTAAGTGGCTCTTCGTCCAACTCAGTGGCATGCATCTCTTCCTTCTGGAAGCGCACCTCCTCCAGTACAGCATCCTTGGTGGGCTCCAGCAAAGTGTCCAGTCTGCGCAATACAACCATCGGCAAGATAACGTCACGGTATTTTCCTCGGACGTATACGTCGCGTAGGCAGTCATCGGCGATGTTCCAGATAAATGAGACAAGTTTGTTGTGTACGCTGTGGTCCATTCTGTGTCCTGTTTCCTACTACTCTTTATTAGGTTTGCGAAGCAAATTGCCGTCGCCTATTCATGCTGTCAAAACTCCTCGACAGCATGGACCGTTCTTCTGTTTCGCGTATCAAAAAGAATCTATCGGGCGACCGAAAGCTGACTGAATTTGGTCTTAGCCGGTGTGCTTCCCATTGCGCAGTCGCCAAACGATGTGTGAGCGTTGCTTTTCCTCTCCCATGTCACGTGCCAGGCTTCTTATCTTGCACTCTCGCTTCAAGGGCCTCCAGGCGTGCTATCAAGCTCTCCATGCCTTTCATTTCGTCGAGCTTGGTTTGAAGCTGAAAAGCTTTTTTCTCGTGCTGTTCAGCATCACGACGGGCAGAATCCAGTTTTTCCTCCGTTATCGCGAGGTTGTACTTGAGATCGACTATCTCGGATTCTCGTTTTTCAATGATGATAGCGGCATCCTTCAATTCTGCATCGGTCTGCTCTTCAAGCTCTTTGTATTGTCGAGTGATCTCAGCAACCTGTCTCTCTGCCACTTTGGTGGCCGCCTGGTGAATCTGGACAGCCATCGAGCGGAGATGGTTGAGAAGCGTTTTGCTAGCTGTGTTTAACGACTCCTCAAGCTCTGCCGGTAGTTCTGTGTCCGGTATGGATTCCTCAACATCATGGGATGAAAAATTTTTCCAAACGGCAAGGAGGCGCTTCTGATCACCACCACCTAGTTCATTGCGAAGCCCGTAGCCCGTAACCTTCCTATCTTGATCCTGGATTCGCTTGCCCGCTTCGATAATCTCTTCGTCTGTGTGAACGGCTGGACGCATAACTGTTGCCCCGTGAAGTGCTTTGAATATGCAACTCTAATCGAAACTTCGGGAAAACAAAAGAAAGTACGGAAGTAAGAAAGTAAGAAAGTAAGAAAGTAAGAAAGTAAGAACGTAAGTTATGCCGATACCTATGATCTGGAAAGCTAGACTAGCCGCAGGGTCGCCCTGGTAGTTTCAGACCCTTTCAACTCGCATTGTTTTTGGGCTGAGTGAGTTTCAAAGATGGGTCATTAACATCATTGGTAAATTTTCAGACATGGAGGATGCAAAGACGCACAACGCCAATTAAATCAGCTTTGGAGGCTTAGCAGGAGATCTGAGTAAATCTACACAGGCCCCGCCATTACTCGCTCGCGCCGTTTTGTTTGCCTGTAAACATGGCTTTATTAACCCTCCCAAAATCAGATTTACTCTCCAAAACTATCCCTCTCATTCACTGTGCTCACGAACGAAATCAGAGACTACGGCCATTGCTAATTACAATAAATCTAATTGGTAGAAACTGACGGACCAACCAGCATGACTTACTTGAGTCAGCGCAGCGCCAACAGCGGCCAACGTAGAGTAGGCATTTGTTATACTAAAGAATTCCAAACGCCAAAGCAGGTATGCCATGGACGCCGCAAACCAAAGCTCACGACGCGACTCCGCCTCTCGAATACTTGAGTCATGGGGTCTGGAGGCTCATACGAGAGAGGAGTTGCTGGATAATAACGAGAAAGTCCTAGCCGTACTTTCTATTTACGATTCTCTCTACGCGATTTATGAAGGCGACCTAGACCGAGCTAGTCAGTGGCCAACAAGGCCAAACAGAGCGTTTGATGGGCTTCGGCCACTCGATGCAATGCTTTCTGGCGACATCGAGAGGGTAGCGCAGTACCTTCGCTATCACGTCTATAACGCCTGAGAACGACGACCCACCGATATGGCTAATGATCAGCACAGTAAAGCGATACGAAAAAGGCTCGAACAAAAACCTCCTGGTGAAAAACTGACGCTTGAGGAAATCCGTGAACTGAAGAAAATGGAGGCTGAGCGGGTCAATGAGCGCATCAGGCGCGGAATTAGGCCCGAAGATCAGTCTCAAGCCTGGCAGCAGCTTTTCGCCCAGGGACGATTTTTGCCGGCCAACCGGCGACGGGCTGCCAAGCGATACCTAACAGGGCTCACAGCTCTAAACCTCAACATGAAAGGTCGCACAGCTCCCTGTTGGCACAGCACCTATCTACACCTATGGGAAAATTGGACTTGGTCCGGTGATTCGATCATGGATACAACCCACTTACTCGGCAACAGAGGCGTGTATGACGCGACTAACGAACTGCGCCGCCATGCACCGGACACTCCAGAGGCAACTCATGCTGCGTCATACGAACGAGCGGTATTCGATTTGTTACACCACTATGCCGTGTTAGCTCAGCCAGTGCCGAATGTCCAAGCCCATGATATCGATCATGAGGTCGATTTTGATCTGATACGGCAGTGGATCAACGAGAGCGAATATCTGCCTGGAGGAATAAAGACTGCCATGCTCACGTGGCTAAGGGTATGAAGCCGGATTTTTCTGATAATGAGCGGTACTAAACTGGGGTCAGGGTCAGCACACTGACAAACTTCCCTTCTCGCTAGTTGAGAGCCTCATATTCATATCGTACCCCGTATTCTCCGGGCACACAGGTGGGTTTGGCCAATAGGTCGATTGCAAGCCGCCTAATCTGATCAACTACAACTTCTTCACCCCCTTCGCTCCTCAAGACCTCTTTTGCCGTCCGCCCCTGAAAAACATTCAGTGACCGCTCATACCACGATCTCGCCATAAGGCGTCCGAGGCGACCAATTAAAGCCTCGAAGACCAATTCATCATTATCTCGCTCTCGGTCTAGCTCTAACGGAAACGGGGCTGATAGCTCTTCTAGTATCGGATTTTCGGGATCGATGTGCAGGATTTCCGAGATCCGTTTAATGATTGGCTTCACACCCTCACTCTCGATGACTTCGTTCGGAGTACGTCCTTCAACTCCTTCAAAGGGATTATTCATCCAGTCGCTCAAGAGCGCAGAGCGGAGGATAAAGTGGGCTTGATGGAGGCTAACAATCGGCATCAGAAGAGTTCCCTATCTGTATTAAATTTCAGAATTCTATTTCGTAAGCGACCGGTAATCCCATCTTGAGTCAGACGTTGCCTTCGTGAAGATAGTGTCCAGTGGACAAATGGCTTGAAAAATCGCCCAGAGCTTGTCTTTTTGTTCTAGAAATATGGGCGGCGGTTTATTTGCGCCTCTTGTGTCGTTACCCTTCTCAAGATAAGCGCAAATTCTATACCTATCAGCAATCGCCGTGTTAGAGCTGATTTCAAGACGTTTTCAGATTTGCACTAGCTGTAAAAGCGAAAGTCGTTCTTTTTCTCCCGTTTCACGGCATACATGGCCATGTCTGCCCGCTCTATCAGCGTTTCCGCCTCATCACCGTTTTCAGGGTACAGTGCAATCCCGATGCTGGTTCCGATAGAAATGCCAAGGTCGCAGCCCTCAAAACGAAAAGGGGCTTCGAGCGAGGTCAAAAGTTTGCGTGCGACCGTTGCGGCATCCTTTTTTTCATCAAGCGAGGGCAACAGAGCCATAAATTCATCACCACCATAGCGAGCAAGCGTATCCCCTTCTCGCAAACAATGTTTCAGACCGGATGCGACTTTCTGCAATAGTTGATCACCAATCCCATGCCCGTATGCGTCGTTTACCGCTTTAAAATTGTCGAGGTCGATAAAAAGCACAGCAAACTTTTGCCCATTACGTCTCGCCTGACTGACAGCCAGCCTAAGTCGGTCCATAAACAGGTTTCTATTAGGCAAATCGGTCAATGAATCGTGAGAAGCACGAAACTCCATTAATTCCAGTGTCTGTTTGCGCTCAGTTATGTCCCGGGCAATGCCCAAAAAAGGAGGATCCTCTGGAGAGAAGTTCGCTTGAGCTAGCGCGGGATTCACCCCAAGCGTAGAGGTAAGGATAATTTCAAAGTCCTTGTGACCAACTCCTCCACTGTGGGTCTTAAGCTTGATCTCTTGGGTAATTGGCTCGCCAGCCTCGGCTCTCTCAAAGAACAGTGGAAGCTTCGCAATGTCATCTTCATGAACGAGCCGGGAAAGCGGTTGACCAATTAACTCCTCTGCGGGCAATCCTGTAAGGCTCTCTACTTTATGGTTCAGATATTCAAAGCACTTTCGCTCGTCCAGTAAAAAAACCAGCTCGGGAAGATGGTCAAGTGTGCGCCTGAAAAGCTCGCCTTTTAGCGGGTTAGACCAGTCCGTAGTCGCCCTCGAACGGCTTTGTCTTCGTTCCAAAACTTTGTCACCAACAGCCTGAATTAAATCATCGACATCGTAGGGTTTTTTTAGATAATCGCAGGCACCTAGTTTGAATGCTTGCCTTACGATGCGATAGTCGGAATGGCCGCTCATAATGATGACCTGAGAATCAATGCCGGTCTCTTTCAACCAAGCCATAATCTCTAAACCGCTCTTCCCCGGCATCCGGATATCCAACAAAATCAGATCATAGGCATTATCTTGCAGCTGCTGGCAGACGGCGTCGCCATCCATGGCCTCGTCCACCTCAAATCCTTTGTCACGCAGTATCGAGCATAAGCTTTCGAGCAAGCGCGGCTCATCGTCAGCAACAAGCAGCCGCCCCAAACGCTCTGACGCTCCGCTTGCGTCGGCGGAAAAAAGACGACCGTCATCACTGACGTTGTTTTTACTATGGGTCTGCAAGGTTCACACCAGTAATATCGAGCAAGCGATTTGATTCATCGAACCTAAGAATTATACCAACATGTACATTTTTACGTCAGTAAAAGCGACTAATGTTTTCCTCTCTCACTTTTGGCCGTAGACATAAGCGACAAGCGTTCATAAATTGTGTGTTGTAGATTGCTGGGCACATCCATTCTGTTAATCCCCCAACGTAAGCGATTCGCCACAATTTCTGTATTTGCTTGCTACCGTTGCTCACAGCTATATTCATCAAACCCGAGTCGACTCAGAAGACGCAAACATTCTTCGCTTTTTCCCTCGCCAGCTGCTTTGAGCGCTGCTGTGCGCATCACGATCAGCGACTCGCGGGTGGCGGCCCGAGGAAGAATATGCACAGCCCCGATGAGTTCCCTGAGCGGGATTGGTAGATGCCATTGCACCTTCAGACGATTTCCAAAGGTAGGAGCCCAGGTCCCCAACCCACCTTCAATATGCTCTTCCGAAATGGAGCAGTTTTGGTCAATTGCCTCTTGCATCACCTTGAGCACTGCCAACTCACCAATGCGACTGAGCAGTGCAGCTACATGAATCTCCGCCGCGTTGATTTCAAGCCTCGCTGCAACCAGTTCGGCCTCGCGGGCCGTTTTTTCGGCGAGTTCAATAAACGCCTCGGCCCTCTCCGCAAGACGCGGGTCGCGCATGTGTCCGGATATATTCAACGACAATGCCATTGCTTGCCGGAGTGCCATATCGATCCCCAAGGTTGCAATGGCATCACGCAAATTACGGACGGGTTCACCGGTCTTTTTGAAAGATGCAGTGTTCGCGACATCCAGCAGACGAGATGTCAGCGCCATTTCGTCATTCCAGCGCTCGGCAAGCTGGGATGGATAGAGATCCTGACGAAGTTCCATCAGTTTGATGACATCAGCCGTATTAATCTCGCAAGGAAGCTGGATGACCGTATCGACCGAGGATCGTAATCGTTGCTCCAGATCGATGGGTGACTGCTGCTCAAAAGCTTCCTGGTCAACCAGTGATTTCAGCCTTTCGTGAAGGAGCGACACATCGAAAGGTTTTACGATGTAGCTATTGATGCCGTGGTGTGCTGCCTGGCGCACAGATTTGCGATCCGAACGACTGGAAATCAAGACAACCGGTGTTTGTTTGTCATTTTCGCGAACGGCTCTTGCACAGGCCAGGCCCGACCCATCCGGTAGGCTCCAGCCAGTAATTATCAAGTCAGCACCGTTTTCTCTCCAATACGCCAAAGCGCTCTCCATAGCCCCCGTTACGAAAACAGTGCCACCCGAATACAGACCGCTAACAACTGTCTCCAGAAGGTCGGCCATCATTACGTCGTGTTCCAGAATTAGCGTCCTCAATGGAGGGCCCCTTTCAAGCCTGATAGAAAAAGGGACAGCCAATCAGATCCGTTTTCGCATACAGTGCAGCGGCCTGTCAGCAGCGTGAGACGTGGTGCCTGAAGAAAAGTCGTAGGGGTTATCAAGCCGGGCTCCCCTCTTTTTCAAGCATCCCCGCAATCGCGCCACGTATCCTGTCGAACTGCGGCTCTTCCAGCAGCAGAACTTGACGAAGTTCCTCTTCGGTCAGAGTGGGGAAATTGACGTGACGCAATACCTCGCGGGTACCCAGCATAATTCCATCGAAGAGCGGGGTAGAATACTGCATCGGCGTTGGACGCGTCGTTGCAGGCAAACTGGCTTGGAAGCTAGAGGGTAAGCTCCACTTCTGGGCCACCAGTCGGGCGGTTGCCCAATCGAACTGGCTGAAAACCGCACGAAACAGACTGGGGGGTACCTCCTCTCGGTTGCAGCGGTCTTTGTAAAGCCTTTCCACTTCACGTCGAAGGGTGATGTAAGAGAGCGCCGGCAGTAAGCCCAATAGAAAGTGAGCACCGCTGTCCACACCTTTCGAGATGGCAACTGCTTCCGCTGATCTGGCGCATGTCATGCCCCACTGCCAGACTCGTTCACTGAACAGCGCTTCGGCATTGTCCCGCGCGGCCAGCATGGGTTGCATGATGGAAGCCGACACGACATTCCGAATGCCTCTGTGCCCTAACAGAAAGACCGCCTGGTCTACCGACTCAATATGTTGATCTCCGGATCGGAAAAAGGGGCTGTTCGCGACCTGAAGAACCCGGTTGGTCAGTGCAGGGTCCTTCAAGATAATGCTAACCAGCTCCCGTCTGTCCGAGTTCTCCTTGGACAGGGCTTGCAACAGCTTGGGGAGAATCAGTGGCTGACGTGGCAACTCTTCCAGTTTGCCAGAGCTTATTCTGATTTCCAGTTGGGCAACAATGGCGCTTGCGTGCTCGTCGATTTTCTCTGGTTGGTCGGGCTCCACGCTCAAGAGCCAGGAGAGCAAGCTTTCTTGCAAACTTGCCGAGATCTCGTCTACGGCCAAGAAAACCGGGTCGTTCGTCTCATTATCGGCATGACCCAGTTGGGAGGTAGTAGCGCACTGTGATTTTTTCGTCGAGGATCCGAAGAATCCCCTGACCCATTGAAGAGTGCGTCGCATCCATGACCCCTTTTCTACGATAAAAAAGACCGTCTTCAGAAAACATGACGATCTGACAGATCCTGACGTTGGAGTATCCCTGACTCTCGAGACGCCCTCTCGCTTCGCTGTTATGAGCATCAACGAAGTGCAATGCCACTGCTGCAAAACAAACACTTAACAGTTAGTTTCAATTCATTTAATCGAGAGTATTACAAACAGTTTAATGTTTCAAAAAAAATGAAAAAGCTTTCACTGTTTAGTAACCGTCCGGTGATTCCACCTTGAGCCAAATCGCCTGCCGACCAAAAGGCTCGAAGCTTACCACCCGGTCGATTCCGGTCAGATCCAGAAACGCCTCGTCGATGGAGTAGACATCCACTCTCGATGCCAGAGCTTCCAGGGTCGTCATCACCCGCCGGCTTATATCGCCATTTGTGTGGAATAGAGAATCAATTGGAACGGGGGCTTTGCTCGCCCCCCCTTGAACTTCTCATACCCAACCTGTTTGGCTATAGCTACTGAGGAGATCGCGGTGGCCCACCAAATCTTCCGGTCATCCTGTTCAATTACACCGCTAGCCGTACCCAGGAGGTGCCGCAGCGCCTCCTGGAGGCAGAAAGGCGTCGAGCGTATAGGTTGCTGGGCATGCGCGGCGCAAGTTCATCAGAAAACTCAATCCAAGGGCAAGATCGGCCGAGCGGAGATGGCACTGACTCTTATCAACAAGCTCTACGGCATCGAGCGCGACATGGAAGAGGCGGGCGATGCCCAGCGATACCAGACGCGCCAGTCGCAAAGCCAGGCTTTCCTGGAGCAACTGAAAGCTAGGCTGGACAAAACCCCTCCCCAGGTCACGTCGTCAAAGTGCCTTGGGCAAGCAATCAATTGCCTTGCGAGCAACTGGTTAAAGCTGATCCGCTACATCGAAAGGGGGACACCTGCCCATCGACAACAACCCTGCCGAGCGGGCGAGCCACCTTCTCATGTACATATGACCAAAGCGTCGCCCGTCTCCTCCCGTTATGTCATGCCTACCCACGACGGAGTATTGACGGTCTCTGTGCGCCAGAGCATAGTTTTCCCGAAGGGCGCTTAGGTACATATCTTCATGTGCTGTCCAGGCGCAGTTGCGTTTAGAGTACGTGTCCAATCAGTTTTAAATGGGTGTGAACATGAGAGCAGAAACTGAATCGCGGATTTTTTCGGTGGATGAATATGTTCGTCCGTCTAACGGCGAACCGATTCGTTCGGTTGTTCTGGAAACCAATGACTCTGTCGTCGTTGTTTGGCACGCCCACCCTGGGCAGGAAATAGCTTCCCATGTACATCCTCACGGCCAAGATACTTGGACGGTTATCTCAGGTGAAGCCGAATATCATCAAGGTAACGGCATAGTCACTCATCTTAAAGCTGGAGATATTGCGATCGCAAAACCTGGGCAGGTACATGGTGCAATGAACTCTGGCCCCGAACCTTTTATATTTGTTTCAGTGGTTGCGCCGGGCAATGCCGGTTTTGCGTTGGCTGAGAAATAGGCGAAAGGCCTGAGAGGAAACTGATGAATACACGATTATTTACGTTCGCTGGTGGAGAAACGGGTGTTTGGCGCGTTGTTCGGATGGATGCCGTGGCGGGAGCCCCTCTCCCTGGAATCCCCCGGCTCGACGTAGCCGCTGGCTCTGTTTCGCCGCAGCCTTTGGGCACCAAATGGCTTCTTCGCGGGATAACGAGTAACGAGCGTTATGTCGTGCGTGAAGAGAAGGATCGTCTCGTGGCGAAGCAGCCAAGTTTGGGTCGAGCAGAGGCCACCTGTGCCGCCCTGATCCCTATCCGGAAAAACCCCTCATGGTGGGGACTGGCTCAAGACGAACGCCGGAAGATTTTTGAGGAGCAGTCCCGTCACATTCACATTGGGCTCCAATATCTCCCTGCTGTGGCCCGTCGTCTCCACCATTGTCGGGACCTGGGCGAGAGCGAACCCTTCGACTTCTTGACGTGGTTCGAATATTCCCCGTCTGATGAGCCGGGCTTTAACAGGCTTTTGGCCGAACTCCGGGCCTCGGTGGAGTGGAAGTATGTCGACAGAGAAATCGACATCCGGCTAGTGCATGAGCCGGCCTAGTATCAGGTTTAACTGCGATCTCCGTGCGGCATACACCTGCGACACCCGCAGCCCAGCAAAGCCCGGAAAATCTAGTGTGTCTAATAACTTAGGAGTAACACGACACGTATGCCTAGCGAGCCACCAGTCGCTTGGGAAATTTTCTACTTATGGCCTCCTCTTTCTCTCATCGATCTCCCAGGGCATATCCTGCCGTCTAGAGTTGGCACCTTGTCCAGCTTTCGAAGAAGGCTCTCCATACACGTCCGGCCTACACCTTGTTAGGTATGGCCGGTTTCCAGTTGTGGGGCAATAGCTCGTCGATGGCGTTGTTCTTCTGTGTCGGCAGGCGAGTCAGCACATCCTTCAGGTAGGCATAGGGATCATGCCGATTCAGCTTCGCTGACTGTATTAGGGTCATGACCGCAGCCGCACGTTGACCACTGCGCAGTGAACCCGCAAACAGCCAATTGCTGCGCCCCAGCGCCCAGGGTCGGATCTGGTTTTCCACCCAGTTGTTGTCGATGGGCACAGCGCCATCGTCCAGGTAGCGCGTCAGCGCTTCCCAACGTTTGAGGCTGTAATCCAGGGCTTTGGCCGTGCCGGAGCCATCCGGCACTTTCTGGCGATGGGCCAGCATCCACTGATGCAGCGCATCGGCAAGGGGTTTGGCTTTGGTTTGCCGGATTTCCCGCCGCATATCCGGTGGCAGATCTTTGGTTTCCCGCTCGATCTCGTAGAGTCCACCGATGTATTCCAAGGCCTTGGCCGCCAATTCGCTCTTGTTGGCCTCGTGCAGGTCGTAGAACTTGCGTCGGGCGTGTGCCATACAGCCGATTTCGGTAATGCCGTTGCCGAACCCGGCCTTGTAGCCAGCGTAATCATCACAGACCAGCTTGCCCCGCCAGTCACCCAGGAAGGTTCGGGCGTGTTCGCCTGCACGGCTGGGTGCGAAGTCGTAAATAGCTGCCTTCAGGTCGGCAAACGGTGTGGTGCAGTAGGCCCAGACGTAGGCCTTGTGGGTTTTCTTCTTGCCCGGGGCCAGCATGCTGACCGGGGTTTCATCGGCATGCAGAACACTGTGTTCCAGCAGAGTATTTCTCAACGCATCCACCAGCGGCTGCAACTGCACACCACAGGCACCCACCCATTCGGCCAGGGTGGAGCGCGGGATTTCCAGGCCGGCACGGCCGAACATGCGTTCCTGACGGTACAGCGGCAGATGGTCGGCATACTTGGCCACCAGCACCTGGGCCAGCAGGCCAGCGGTGGGGATGCCTTTGTCGATCACCTGCGGTGGCACCGGTGCCTGGATCAACGTCTCGCAGCTGTCGCAGGCCCATTTGCCCCGGATGTGACGTTCAACGGTGAACTCACCCGGGACATAATCCAGCTTCTCGCTGACGTCTTCGCCAATGCGCTTGAGCTGGCAGCCACACTGGCATTGAGTATTTTCTGGCTCGTGGTGGATCAGGGTGCGGGGCAGTTCCGGTGGCAGCGGGGTGCGCTTGGGCTGCTGCTTTGGCCGAGCGGCTTTCTGCTCCTCGGTCATCGCCTGTTCCAGTTCGACCTCGATGGAGGCCAGGTCGCTGTCGATCAGTTCGTCCAGCAGTTTTCCCTGAACCGCGTCCAGCTGCTCGCTACGCCGGGCGTACTTATGGCGCTTGAGAATGGCCACTTCGTGGGTCAGCTTCTCGATGACCGCATCACGGTGCACCAGAGCCCGCTCTTTGTTATCAACACGATCAAACAGTTCCGTAGCGAGAGCACGGAGCTGACCGGCAGAGAGTTGGTTGATGTCGGGGCGCTGAGTCATGCCCCTTAGTATGCCAAGCCCTTGTACTGCAAGCGATTCGCAGTTCTGGCTATGGCGGTATTGCTCAGCTTGTGGTTACAGGATTGAGATGACGCCATCGGCCCCAATACGTTGCCATGGCAGGCCCTGAACGAGGGCGGATAACTGTTCTTCGGTCAGACATAACTGTTTGCCTCGCCAGGATTCGCCCCAGTGGAACTTGCCCCGGTTTAGACGACGGGCACACAGCCAGATGCCGAGGCCATCATGGATCAGCACCTTCATCCGGTTGCCTCGCTTGTTGGCAAACAGGTAGGCGCAATGGGGTCTGGCCGAACCGAAGACCTGAACGACTCGTGCCAGAGCTTTATCCGGTCCCGCCCGCATGTCCAGCGGTTCGGTGGCCAGCCAGATCTCATCAATGCGGATCATCCCAACAGATCCCGCAACAAGGCGGCACACTGGTGGGCCTGCTCCGCAGGCCACTCCACGACAACCGCGCCACTGGCGCGGGGAATCTCGATGCGGATGGTGCTACGCTTGTCCGAGACCGAGTGGTGGCTCCGTGCTGAAGTTGCTGCTGGCAGATTGACCGGCACGAACTCCGGCGTTGTCGCTGGTGCTTTAGGCACTCGTCGCGCCTCCTTGATCCAGCGTCGGACCATGTTGGCGTTGAGGCCATTACACAGAGCGATCCGGGAGACGGATGCGCCCGGATCTCGGCACTGGGCGACAATCCCGGCTTTGAATTCCCGGGAAAACCGGCGACGGCGTTGGCAGGGTTTGGTTACGCTTAATTCGTTCATGTTAAGTGTCCACTAGAAAATAAGTGGACACTATCCTGACGACGGCAGCGCCAGGCTCAAGATGGGATCACCGGACGCTTACACTGTTTATTGTTTTCTACTTGATCTCGTGGGTGAGTTAGACGGTGGTTTGTCTTGTGGGATTATCCGAAATTACGCTCAATCAAAAACGGCCAATTCCGCATGATAGAGCCTTTAGAGAGGAATCAAACAATCCAACATAAGGGGCCGGCCATTGCGACTTATCAGGGTATGCAAGGCTTCCAGTTGTGGGGCAATAGCTCGTTGATGGCGTTGTTTTTCTGCGTCGGCAGCCGAGTCAGAACATCCTTTAGATAGGCATAGGGATCGTGCCCGTTCAGCTTCGCGGACTGGATCAGCGTCATGACCGCAGCTGCCCGTTGACCACTGCGCAGTGATCCCGCGAACAGCCAGTTGGAACGACCCAGCGCCCAGGGTCGGATCTGGTTTTCCACCCAGTTGTTGT
>CEQG01024422.1_pt1 | contig 34374 bp, 34 predicted proteins | sample 350301 | NCBI WGS metagenome assembly CEQG01 (sample SAMEA2621242, study PRJEB7988) | marine metagenome | isolation source: saline water (ENVO:00002010), including | reverse complement strand
CCAATATCCTGGATTGATATGTCAGACCAATTTTGTCCACCATCTGTAGTTTTGTAAATTAAACTTGCATCACTAACCACACCTACATTTTCATTAAGAAAATGTATATAAGCCATACCCGATTGTTCATATCCAAAACTGATTCCACTCCATGTTTGCCCGTTATCTATAGTTTTAAAAATCCCCCAATCTTTTATGGCAAAGCCGATACTACCAGCATCATTGATAAAATGTAAATCATGCATCATTGGACCTCCGTCAGGAATTCCTAAAAAACTCCAACTCCCACCATAGTCAGATGTTTGAAATAATTCATAATTCCAAAAAAATCCTGTACCATCATTTTTAAAGTAGGCTTTACCCGGATATTGTGAGCCACAGTCTGTAACTGTCCATGTTTGCCCGCCATCAGTAGTCTTTAGGTTAATACCTAACGCGTTGGTAGTTAAAAATCCATTTTGGGTATCTGCAAAATGTATTGAGGTAATCTTTTTATTATTGCCTATCTCAGGCAGCGTTATTTCTGTCCAGTTCATACCGCCATCAGTAGTTGTAAATAATTGCGGATTCGCATTTTCAGAAAAGCTGCTTACATAGCCATGCTGCGAGTCGCGGAAAAATATTTCATTAAGGTTGTCATGCTGAAAAGATAATGCAATCCATTGCGCATTTGCGACAAACGCAGTAACAGTAAGAAGAAGCATAAAAATTTGTTTCATAATCGGATGTTTTAAACTTCTTCAAATATATTATTTTAGCCATATAAATTGTAAGTCTATACCTTAAATTTAGATTTAAAGTCACACATCATACAAAAATGAACGTATTCAAAAAAATAAATATCCGCGCCAAGACAAGCAACAGTACCGGTTTCGGAACCAACCCCGGCAGCTATGGCGGGCGCTTTATAAACAAAGACGGTTCCGCCAATGTAGAGAAAAGGGGAGTGCCGTTTTTAAGCCGCATTAGCTGGTACCACACTATGCAGGGGCTGCCTGCCTGGAAATTTATCGGCATACTTTTTCTTTTTTATGCGGGTATCAACTTTGTTTTTGCAGGTCTGTATTATGCAATAGGGATAGAGTATCTTGATGGTATAGATGCCAAAGAGGGTTCAGAGTGGTTGAAATTCGGAAAGGCTTATTTCTTCAGTGCGCAGACTTTTACTACAGTCGGTTATGGGCATATAAGCCCCAACGGTTTTCTAACTAGTGCCCTTGCAGCAACAGAAGCCCTTACCGGTTTGCTTAGTTTTGCTATAGCAACAGGACTTTTTTATGGCAGGTTCAGCAGGCCGAGGGCGTTTATCAGGTTCTCACAAAACGCACTTATAGCACCTTATCGCAACGGTACGGCATTTATGATTCGTATGGCTGCTTTTAAGAATACCAACCTTATTGATGCCGAAGCACGAATGACACTTGGTATGAGTGTTGAAGAAAACGGCAGTATGGTTAATAAATTCTATACGCTTGATCTTGAGCTGCAAAAAATTAATGCATTAACCCTAAGCTGGACATTGGTACACCCAATAAATGAAGAAAGCCCTTTCTTCGGGTTTACAAAAGAAGACTTTGATACTACCGAAGGAGAAATTATTGTATATATAAAAGCTTTTGATGATGTTTTCAGCAGTACGGTTTCTACAGGTACATCTTATGTTTTTGAGGAGATTGTATATGGCGCTAAGTTTGACATGATGTATGAAGAAAATGATGCTAATACAAAAACAATATTAAATTTAGACCGCATTAACTCCTACAGCAAAGTTCAGCTATAGCAAATACTAAGCGCTAATAACCATATTCTAAACAAGATTGCGCATATTCTAATTTGCCTTTTGAGGTCTCGTCTCCATAATGTTACTTTACAATATTAAGTTATCCGGAATGCAGTTGGGTAACATAATTATGGACTGAGTGTGTTTTTTTAGGCCCAGCCTTTTAAGGCGGGCTTATTTTTTATATTTGGTTAACAGCAATAGCCGGTTGCCGTTTATAGTTTTCCATTATCTTTGCACCTTCAAAATCAAACAGGTAATGATAACTGCAGATGCCCTATCGGTACAATTTGGCGGTACCACTCTTTTCAGCGATGTTTCTTTCTCAATTAACGAAACCGATAAAATTGCCCTTATGGGTAAGAACGGTGCGGGTAAAAGTACCCTGCTAAAAATACTGGCAGGCGTAAACAAACCCTCATCAGGTAATGTTTCGGCTCCAAAAGGAACTGTTATCGCTTATCTTCCCCAGCATTTGCTTACAGAAGATAATGCAACGGTTTTTGAAGAAACAAGTAAGGCTTTTGCTGAAATCTTTAAAATGAAAGAGGAAATAGATGCGCTTAATGAAGAGCTTACAGTACGAACCGATTATGAATCGGAAGAGTATTACAAGATCATCGAAAGGGTATCAGAGCTTAGCGAAAAATTTTACTCTATTGAAGAAGTAAACTATGAAGCCGAGGTAGAAAAAGTGCTTAAAGGAATGGGCTTTAGCCGCATGGACTTTAACAGGCCTACTTCAGAATTCAGTGGCGGGTGGCGCATGCGTATAGAACTTGCCAAGATATTGTTACAGAGGCCGGACCTTATTTTACTGGATGAGCCTACCAACCACATGGATATTGAAAGTATCCAGTGGCTGGAAGATTTCCTTGTTAACAGTGCCAAAGCAGTAATGGTAATATCGCACGACCGTGCGTTTGTAGATAATATAACTACGCGTACCATAGAGGTTACCATGGGGCGCATTTACGATTATAAAGCAAAATACTCTCATTACCTCGAATTAAGAAAAGATCGCCGTGCGCACCAGCAAAAGGCTTATGAGGAACAGCAAAAAATGATTGCTGAAACAACAGAGTTTATAGAGCGTTTTAAAGGAACATACTCTAAAACCCTACAGGTACAAAGCCGCGTAAAGATGCTTGAAAAACTTGAGTTGGTAGAGGTTGATGAGGTAGATACTTCTGCATTACGATTAAAGTTTCCTCCTGCGCCGCGTTCAGGACAGTATCCTGTAGTGGTAAATGGGTTATATAAAGCCTATGATGACCATGTTGTATTTAAAGATGCCGATATGGTTATAGAGCGCGGGCAAAAGGTTGCCTTTGTGGGTAAAAACGGAGAAGGTAAATCTACAATGGTGAAAGCCATAATGGGAGAAATTGACTTTCAGGGTAAACTGGAAGTAGGACACAATGTAAAAATCGGTTATTTTGCCCAAAACCAGGCATCGTTATTGGATGGTGAACTTACCGTTTTTGAAACAATTGACCGTATTGCTGAAGGAGACATCCGCACACAGATAAAAAACCTGCTAGGTGCATTTATGTTCAGCGGAGACGATACTACTAAAAAGGTAAAAGTATTATCAGGCGGGGAGAAGACGCGACTGGCAATGATAAAGCTATTACTGGAGCCGGTTAACGTACTGATTCTGGATGAGCCTACCAACCACCTTGATATGAAAACAAAGGATATTATTAAAGATGCCCTTAATGCTTTTGACGGTACGCTGATACTGGTTTCGCACGACAGGGATTTCCTTGACGGTTTGGTAACGAAGGTATTTGAGTTTGGCAATAAGCGCGTTAAAGAACATTTTGAAGATATTAAAGGTTTCCTTGAGCTTAAAAAAATGGAGAACCTTCGGGAGATAGAGAAATAGCTGATAGCTCTCAGCCTTCAGCTTTTAGCTTTCAGATTACAGGCCGGCGCTATAAATTAGAAAAGGCACTACATGAACGTGGTGCCTTTTCAATTTAACTAAACTAAACTAAACTAAACTAAACCTATTTATTACGCTCTTTCCATTTATTGATGCCTATTGCATTGTCCCTGATGTTTTTTTGCCAGTCTTTACCATATTGCTTTTGAAGGTGCTGAAAGACAAGTAAGTTATATGTTTCAAAGAAAGTCATGTTTCCCGGAGCAATGCAGCCGAAATCGTGATAAGTTATATTAAACTCTTTCTGAAAAGTTTCCGTAGTTTCATGGTTGTAAGGTTTTAATCCTCCAACGGTATAAATAGTAAAAGAATTTCTCTTGCTGTCATATTTAAACTTTTGCTCAGGCGTTACCTGCGCAAAAGGTAATGGTTTTGAATTTTCCTGTTCGTTACTTTCCTGGCTGTAGCTGAGAAATGACATTAATAAAAAGGCCTTAACAATTATGGCTTTAAGGTATTTGTAATTTTTTCTTTTTCTTTTCATGTTTTCTTCGTTCACGTTTTGTTAGTGCTTTTATAGTTGTTATCACAATGATTATCCTGTCATCATTTCTGCAACTCATACAGGCGGGTACATTATCGTCTTTTAGTATCGAAAAACTGCTTATATCATCAAAGTTTATCTTATGAAATTGCGCTGTAGGTTCAGGCATGCCATTGATAATATATACCGTATCTTTGGGGATGGGTATAGGATTAAAATCCTGGCTGTAGCAGATGCCACTTAGCATCATAAGAGCTATTATCAATATCATCTTCATAATTTTTGATTTTTTATTTATGCCTCTCCCCAGTCCTCTTCAAAGGAGAGGGAGTTAGAGGTAAGTTTGAATTACCCCTTTGGGGGTTAGGGGGCTTACTCCACCATCTCCACTAATCTGATAAACTCCGCGCGGTAACCTTCTGGGTCAGGTTGCTGTCCCTGTTTTGCCAGTTCTAAAATAGCTTTGGTTTCTTTATTGGGTATCAGTTTGCTGTCCCTCAACTTTAGCCCGAACCATGCCACGGTAGCCGCAAACTTAAAATCGCCCGAGGTAGTGCTTAATGGTGTTACCACATTAGGAATTACCTTAACCGTTTCTTTGCTAACATCTTCATCAGGTTTTTTGTGGCGGAATTTTATGGTGGCAAGCTCATCACTATAGTTACCCGATGTTTTTAACGGCTCGCTGTATTTAAGTTCCGAGGCAGGAGTAAAGTAGTCACTTTCCACACCCACTGGAATTATCTCATACAATGCCGTAACGGTATGTCCGCTGCCCAGTTCCCCCGCATCTATGGCATCGTTGGCAAAATCTTCATTACGCAGCTTGCGGTTCTCGTAGCCTATCAGTCGGTAGCTTTGCACATGCTTAGGGTTAAATTCTATCTGTATTTTTACATCTTTGGCTATGGCAAACATAGAGCCTTTAAATTCCTTCTGTAAAAAACGGTCGGCTTCCTGCATATTATCAATGTAGGCATAGTTGCCGTTACCTTTATCTGCCAGTATTTCCATTTTAGAGTCCTTGTAATTGCCCATGCCGTAGCCCAGGCAGGTGAGGAACACACCGCTTTTGCGCTTTTCCTCAATAAGTGTTTGCATATCGGTGTCAGACGATGCCCCAACATTAAAGTCGCCATCCGTTGCCAGTATCACACGGTTGTTGCCGCCTTTTATAAAGTTTTCCTGTGCGGTTTTGTAAGCAAGCTCTATACCTGCTCCCCCTGCGGTGCTGCCGCCTGCCTCAAGTTTATCGAGTGCATTGATGATGGTGCTTTTCTCGCCCCCGTTGGTAGAAGGCAGCACCAATCCTGCCGCCCCGGCATATACTACAATGGCTATTCTATCCTGCGGGCGCATCTGGTTTACAAGCAGTTTCATCGACTGCTTTAGTAATGGTAACTTGTTGCTGTCGCTCATTGAACCCGACACATCTATAAGGAACACAAAGTTGGATGCAGGTAAATCGGCAGTTGGTATGTCTTTACCTTTCAGGCCAATTTTCAATAACTTGTGTTTCGGGTTCCATGGTGCATCGCTATACTCGGTATTAATAGAGAACACATCGTTACCTGTTGGCTGCGGATACTGATATTTAAAAAAGTTGATCATTTCCTCAACCCTTACAGCATCTTTTGGTACGGTTTGCCCGTTGTTTAAAAAGCGGCGTATATTGGTATAAGACGCATTATCAACATCAATAGAGAAAGTAGAAAGCGGTACTGTTGCTGTATTTTCAAACTTGTTCTCTTCAAAAGATTCATATTCTTCCTGGTCAACCTGTATTTTAGCTTTTGGTTTTACAGGTTGAAATTCCATGAATTGGGGTGATACTTCTGCTTCTGTGCTATTAGAGAAGCCATCTTTTGTTTTTATAACAATAACTCCGTTAGCACCTCTGTTACCATATATAGAAGTAGCTGAGACATCTTTTAATACCTGAACATTTTCAATATCATTATGATTAATATTATTTATTGTTTCTGCATCTACTGGTATTCCATCAATAATGTATAACGGTTCAGCATTCCCACGTATACTTTTTATTCCTCGTAAAACAATAGTAGTATCAGCACCAGGTTGACCCTTACTTGTAGCTATCTTAAGCCCTGCAACCTGGCCTTGTAGACTTCGAAGTACAGAGGCATTAGCCCTGTACTCTGCAACAGTTACTTCCTGTTTTGCAACTATACTGTTAGCTTCATTATCGGTTATAGGTATGCTCTTGTCAATAGGGTAGCGGTTTACAGTAGCCGCAGGGTATTGGTTAGAGGCATTAGGGCTTACGGTAGCCATGTTAGATACTGACGCCTTTGATAATTCCTCTGCCGAAATTGCTGTTACGGCACCTGCGGCTTTTTTTTTCTCTTTCGTTTTTTCACTATCAAAATAACCAAAAGGCAGTGCCTCAGGTGTTGGAGCATTCCTAGATTCGGTAAATTTTGCCCGTCCTCTATATACAATATTTGGATTATTCCCAAAAGTTCTTTCGCTGACAGGTAGTCCACGATGAGAAGCACGTCCATTGCTCAAGGTGTCATATATTTGGCCGGCTTTAGGCTCATTCACCACCACGGCTTCATCAGCGCCCTTAGCTACTTTTTCAGGAGCAGGGTTAAAAGTCTCATTTACCTTTTGTGTATCAATAACCGTAGTAACATTGCGTTCCGGTGCCACATTCGGGTTTACAACCGGGTCAGCATTATTGCGCATGATGAGGTTGCCTATGCTAATGAATAGCAAAAGCATAGCGGCTGCGCCTGTATATTTCCACCATGCTATGCCACGGCGTTTTTTCTTCTCGTCCAGCTTTTCCTCTACGCGGCTCCATACCGCTTCCATTCGGTCAAAACCCTTTTGTTCGGCTTTACCGGCAGCTTCTTTAAACTGTTCGTATATTTTATCTTGATTTTCCATTGCTGTTCACGTTTTGATAATAAACATTGTTTACTAATTCCTTCAGTTTGGTTCGGGAGACGTTTAATTGTGATTTGGATGTTCCCTCACTAATGTTCAGCATGGAGGCTATCTCCTTGTGCGAGTACCCCTCTATGGCATACAAATTAAAAATGGTTTTGCAGCCTTCGGGCAGATAGGTAAGCAGGTGCAGCAGGTCTTCTTCCTCAAGCCCGGCCGAATGGGTTTGCGAAGGTTCGGCTGCCGCTGCCATGTCTTCAATATAAATATTGAAGTTCACGTTCCGCTTCAGGCTCAGCAGGCACTGGTTCACCGCAATTTTGCGTGCCCAGGCTTCAAAAGCCGCGGTTTCTTTCAGTTGGTCCAGTTTGGTAAAGATGGTATAAAAGGCATCGGCCATTGCCTCTTCTATAAGTTCTTCACTCTTAAGGTACCTTTTGCAGGTATGGTACAGCTTTGGCGCCATAAGCTCATACACCCGTCGTTGTGCTTCGCGGTGCATTTTCCTGCATGCATCTATGAGTTTTTCGTCTATCACAATTATGTCTCTTTACCTATATAGAGCACCAAACTGAACAAAAGGTTGGGAAGGGGGTGAAAAATTTAGCCCCCTAATCCCCAAAGGGGGAAATATGATAGGGCTGGGGAGAGGTTTATTTCTCAATTGTAAGCTTATAAATATCAGATGTAGCCTCATCATTATCTTTATCCTCACATAGCAGGAATTCTAACGTGCTGCCGTTATCTTTATAGAGGGTTATACCTTCAAACTTATTTTTCCCTATTACCTGTGTCTGTTTTACCTTCATGGTTTCAAGGTCAAGCGATCCGATAAGTGTACCGGTAACTTCGCCATCATGATAAGTTGATGAAGATTTTTCTGCGGCAGCAATAAAGTATAAAATATCACCCACTTTTACGGCATCTGTAAAACCAGCCTTTGCGCCATCTATTTCCGGCAGATCTATTGCATTATAAAGTATCTGGAAGTTAGTATCGGCTATATCACCATCAAGCGTAAAAATGCCATTTTGCCCGTTTTTACCGTTGCCGCGTTGCAGCAGGTACCAAACCGAGCCATCGTTTACAGCCGCTTCTATATTAAAGTCGTCAGCAGCGATTTCGCCAAAGCTTTGCATAACCATATACAGGTCGGTAGCATCTATATGCGGGTAAACTTCTTTGGTTTTACTGTTAATGTGTCCGATGATGTTACGGTTTTCTGTAGAGCCGGAGCCAAACAGGTACAGGTGTCCGTCTTTAGCAGCTATAGCTTCATAGTCGGGCTTGTCTGGCTTTGGCACATTTTCCATAGGGCCTGTGTATTCGGCAGCTACGAGCGGTATTTTATCCACCTTTTGTGTATTGCTATCGTACTCATATAAAAAATGACTGTTATCGGAAATGATAAATAAAGAGCTGCCGTTAAAAAATAACCCGGAAGCAGAACCAATGCCTATTATCCTGAATAACAGCTCTAATTTAAACTTTTGCATAATATTAGGTTTTTACCAAAACGCAGTGGCGTATAAATTCTTACATTTATATAAAGATAAAGCATTTTAACCATGATAAATGCAGCAGACAGCAGTTTTAAAATTTCAGTACCTTTCAGCATAGCAGGGGCTATAACGCATGAGAGCCTGGGAGCAACTAAAGAGGAAAAGAAACAGGCGCTTAAACAGATAAGCAAGCAACTGGGCAAGCTGCAGGATAAAATGTATGCCAATAACCGCTACAGTGTGCTGATATGCCTGCAGGGTATGGACACTTCCGGTAAAGACAGCCTTATACGTGAGGTTTTTAAGTATTTTAATGCAAGGGGTGTTAATGTTTATACATTTAAGCAGCCTACATCGCGCGAACTTAAACATGACTATTTATGGCGGCATTATATAGCCCTGCCCGAGAAAGGCAAGTTTGCTGTTTTTAACCGAAGCCATTATGAGAATGTACTGGTAACACGGGTACACCCTGAATATTTACTGAACGAAAACCTGCCGGGTATAGATACTGTTGAAGATGTCCCTGCTGATTTATGGCAACAACGGTTTGAGCAATTAAATAACTTTGAGAAACACCTTGCTGAAAATGGCACTATAATACTGAAATTCTTTTTACACATCAGTAAAGAGGAGCAGCGCCAGCGATTACTGCGAAGGCTGAACAAGAAAAGCCATAACTGGAAATTTTCGCCTGCCGACCTTGATGAAAGGGGATTTTGGGAAGATTACCAAAAGTATTATGAAGAGGCTTTAAACAGTACCTCTAAACCACACGCACCCTGGTATGCCATACCTGCCGATGACAAAAAGGCTGCCCGCTACCTTGTTGCAAAAACAATTTATGACGAATTGCTCAAATATGATATCCGCGAGCCTGAGGTTGATGATGAGGTTATGGAGAATATTAACATTTATAAAAGGAAACTTTCTACCGAAGAACCGGGCTGATCTGTATCCAGTAGTTCTTTAAACTCATCCTCACTGAGGCAGATTCCTAAATTCTGCACTTTTTCGTTGTCATCCTCATCACCGTTTATAAAATAGATTGGTATAGCCGCTGTAAGTTTGCGGTTACGTATTTGCTGTGCAGTAATACGCCCGTGGGCAGGTTTTACTGCATAATTTATTATGATAGCATCGGGTTTGCAAAGCGCAGTGTTTTTATAAGCGGTAGCGCCATCAGTTAGCTCTGTACCTATTATTTTGTGGTTAGTGCCTTTACAATATTCTATAAGCGGAGTGGAGCTGTCTTTACTCCAGTCTATAATAAATAGTTTCATTTTTATTAGGATGTGCGGAGTAACAAAAATAAAAAAACCTGTACCAAAATGATACAGGTTTTACAAAGTTAGTTTTTGTACTTAGGTGTTAAAGGTGTTATTATTACAGCCTGAAGCCATAAGCAAGCCTCAAGGCAATCTGGTCGGCGTTAAAGTCGTTCATGCCTTCATAACGGACACTAATGTCTATTACATCATTGGCATAACCCACGCCCGGCGACCATAAAAAGGTTGTTTCGTCATAGTCATTGGTTACGGCAAAACCGGCACCAACCTCGCCTAGAACGTAAAAGCTGTTTTCCCATACAAAAGCTTTAAAGCCAGCCTTTACAGGTATGTAGCCTAAATCATCTATATAGTCTTCCTCGCCAAAAAGATGTGTATAACCTGTTGTAAGGGTTAAAGAGGCTTTCTGGGTAAGATCATATTGCAGCCTTACATCCCCGCCAAGTGCAAAATTAAAATAATCGCCTGTTGCAGGGCCTGCATTAAGGCCGAATCCAAGCCTGAAGCCTTGTTCATAATTATCAAGGGCAGGTTCGCCTGTTCCGGTAATATCCTGTGCAAAAGCATTTCCTGCGCCTAAAAAGCATAATGCACCCAGCATCAAGCCTTTTACATTCATCAACTGTTTCATAATCGATTTTCTCATTTGTTACTGATGTAAAATTAGTATGCCTGCATCGTAAATAATTCCAATGTTTTGTTAATTCTTTGAGAAAGACTTATTAAAATTTTATATATGTAAGATTAAATTGATGATTATCAAATTATAGCTCTTTTAATTTATCGTTCCTTAACCAAATCTTCTGCTTACATTTGCACCCTAATTGCATGAAAAATTGAAATTTTCCGCTTACACTAAAGAATTCAGGTACAACATCAGCCTTGCCTGGCCCGTAATTTTGGGAATGCTGGGGCATACCATTACCGGTATTGTAGATAATATCATGGTGGGTAAACTGGGTACCGCCGAGCTTGCTGCCGCATCATTGGGCAACAGCATGGTTTTTATTGCCATGTCGGCAGGTATAGGTTTTTCTACAGCCATAACACCAATAGTGGCGCAGTATGATGCCGCAAAAAATACGGCTATGGTGCGCACGGTTTTCCATAATGGGCTTTTGTTGTGTACAATATTGGGTGCGTTACTTTTCGGGGTGGTGTGGTTCGCAAAGCCACTAATGTATTTAATGAACCAGCCTGAAGAAGTGGTAGCACTTGCAGCGCCCTACATAGACTGGGTTGCCTTTTCACTATTCCCCATGATTATTTTTCAGGGATATAAGCAGTTTACAGACGGTTTATCACTCACTAAATATGCCATGTATGCGGTTATTATAAGCAACATAATCAATATAGTGGTTAACTACCTGCTCATTTATGGTATATGGTTCTTCCCCGAAATGGGTATTATAGGTGCTGCCATCGGTACTGTGGCTTCGCGTATCTTCATGGTTGTCTATATGCATTATATACTTGCGCGCAACAATAAGCTCAAGACCTACCTTTCCGGATTTAGCCTTAGCGAAATTCAAAAGCCGGTATTGCGCAGGATAACAGCTCTCGGGCTGCCATCCAGTATGCAGATGCTTTTTGAGGTGGCACTTTTTACGGCTGCTGTATGGCTTTCGGGTTCTATAGGCAAATCGAGCCAGGCCGCTAACCAGATAGCCCTTAGCCTTGCCAGCCTTACGTTTATGTTTGCCATGGGACTTAGTGTAGCAGGCATGATACGTGTAGGTAACCAAAAGGGGCTGAAGGATTATAAAAAGCTATTGTTGGTAGCGCGCTCTATATTCTTGCTTGCGGTATTGCTCGAAATTGCTTTTGCTGTTTTGTTTGTGGCATTCCATAAAATCTTGCCGCCGTTGTTCCTTGATATGAATGATGCTTCGCTAATCGGCGAAAATGCAGTAGTTATAAGCATCGCGGCACAACTGCTTTTGGTTGCTGCCGTTTTCCAGATAAGCGATGGCATACAGGTAGTAGTGCTTGGTGCGCTGCGCGGCCTGCAGGATGTAAAAATACCTACTGTTATCACTTTTGTTTCTTACTGGATAATCGGTTTCCCCATATCATATTACTTAGGACACTACACCAGCCTTGAGGCAGCAGGAATCTGGATAGGGCTGCTGGCGGGCTTAACTGCTGCTGCATTATTTTTGTATCTTCGCTTTAATTATTTAACTAAGAAACTGATCAGCCGGCAGCGAATGGCTGAACGTTAAACTTTAAACATTAAACCAGTAATGGAATTACCAAAATTTGTACTTGCCGATAATACCGATTTCCCGGATGATATTTTTATCATACATCTTGATTACCCGCGTTTTATCATAAACCTTAAAGATGATGAGGTAGAGTTTTTAGAAGAGCCGGACGACCTTGATGAAAATGAGCTTGAATCTGAAATGGAATCTCTTATAGAAGAAGCAAATAAATTCTATGACCGCGAAATGGAGCGGTACGAAGGGGAATAGTAATTAGCTTTTAGCTGACAAATTACAGCTTTCAGCGATTAGCTTTTGCTGAATTGTCATTCAGAGCGAAGCGAATCTACTCTTTCTTTTTTGCTGAAAGCAAAGGCTAATAGCTTTAGTTTCCAAAATATTTATCCAGCAATATAGTAGCGGCTGCAAACGGTGAGAGTTCATTGTTTTGCACCGCTTTTTTATATTGCTCTATAAGTGGGGCTATGTCTTCGTTGTTATAAAAGCCTGCTTTTAACTGCTCGTTTATGGTTTCGGTAAGCCAGTAACTGTTTTGCCCTGCACGTTTGCCTTCAAAATAACCATTAGCCTTTACCATTTCGAAGTAATCAGTTATAACCTGCCACACATCGGCAATGCCATCATGCGTTATGGCGCTGCAGGTGGTAACCTTTGGCTGCCAACCTGAACTTTTAGCTGGGAACAAGTGCAGCGCACGGTTAAATTCCGTTTTTGCCAGCTTTGCCTTTTTAATGTTATCGCCGTCGGCCTTGTTTATAACTATCAGGTCGGCCATTTCCATGATGCCGCGTTTAATGCCCTGTAATTCATCGCCAGCCCCGGCAATTTTAAGCAGCAGGAAAAAATCGACCATACTGTGTACGGCAGTTTCACTTTGGCCTACACCAACTGTTTCTATAATTATGGTATCAAAACCACAGGCTTCGCACAGTATGATGGCTTCGCGGGTTTTGCGGGCTACCCCGCCAAGTGTATCTCCCGACGCTGATGGACGTATGTAGGCATTCTCATCTTTAACCAGTTCTTCCATGCGGGTTTTATCGCCCAGTATGCTGCCATGCGATACAGAGCTGCTGGGGTCAACCGCCAGTACCGCCACTTTTTTATCAATCCCTGTAAGATACTTACCAAATGCCTCTATAAAAGTACTTTTACCAACCCCCGGGACGCCCGTTATACCGATGCGAACTGATTTGTTAGCGTGTGGAAGACATTTGTTTATAACCTCACCGGCTTTTTCAAGATGTGCGGGGTTGGTGCTCTCTACAAGGGTAATGGCACGGCTCAGCATGGTTTTATTGCCTGCAAGTATGCCGTCAACCATTTCCTGGGCATCGGGTTGTTTGCGGCGCAGTTTTGTTATCTGTGCTATTGCTGCCGCGCTGATGCTTTCAGGCTGGTTTATACCGTCTTTTTCGTGCAATGCGGTTTTATTGTTGTGCTGGTTTTCCAAAAGAGGATTGTTTATACCTGTAAAGTTAAGGGTTTTGGTAAAAACACTTTCAAAAAGGTAAATATTTAAAACGACTCTGCAAACTGCAACAGCGTAATGCCGCACAGCTTGTTGTTTATATCTCCATTAATGTCATCATAAAGCCTGTCAAGGCTCATGTTAATTTTCTTACCCACCGGGCAGTTCTGGTTAGGCGTGTTCTTGCAATACCCCAGGTTTACCTGCTCAAAAGTTATCCTGAAAATATCGCCAAGCGATATATCTGTGGCAGGCTTTGCGAGCCGTGTGCCACCATATTTACCTTCACGGCTTTCTACAAGGCTGTGTTTTTTAAGGTTGGCAATTTCCTTTCTTACCAGTACCGGGTTTATGTTCATGCTCGAAGCAAGCATCTCTGAAGACAGGTAATCTTCAGGGTATTTGGAGAGTACCGAAAGTATGTGCACCGTAATGGCAAATTTACCTGAAATCATTTCTGTAATAAATTCTGTTACAAATATAGAGTGATTTACCAAACCGCAAAACATCTGTTGTTTTTTATATAAACTATGCCCAATAGCTGTATTTTTGGGAAATATAATTTACAGCTTTTGGATAGTATTCTGCTTGTTTTTATTTGTATGCTTGCGGGCGTAGGGCTGCAACGGGTTAAGGCATTTCCTAAAAATGCCTATGTTGCGTTAAACCAATTTGTTATTTACATATCGTTGCCTGCACTGGCTTTATATTACATACCTAAAATTGCGGTAAGCTTTAAACTGCTGTATCCGCTGGGTGTGGCGTGGATTGGCTTTTTGCTGGCTTTCCTGTTTTTCTTTACACTTGGCAGGGCAATGGGTTGGTCTAAAAAGCTTACCGGCTGCCTTATACTTACCGCAGGGCTTGGTAACACCTCTTTTGTAGGCTTCCCAATCATAGAAGCTTTATATGGCAAAGAGGGACTGCAAACCGCAATAATAGTGGATCAGCCCGGTACATTTGTAGTAATGGCAACATTCGGCATTATGGTAGCAGCTGCTTACAGCAGGGGAGCGGTAGGCACGTCGGCAATAATAAGGAAGATAGTGCTGTTCCCGCCGTTCATAGCTTTTTTTACAGCTATATTTATGAATGTTGCGGGCTATGACTTTACAGATAGCCTGCAATCGGTATTCCAGCGGCTGGGCAGTACAGTTACCCCTGTTGCGCTTGTTGCAGTAGGGATGCAGCTTAAAATTGAACGTAAAAGCAGGCACTGGGGCTTTTTAGGGCTGGGGCTTTTCTTTAAGTTGATAATAATGCCTGCTTTCTTTTTCGTCCTGTATAAACTTGCTATCGGTGCCGAATGGCTGGCTATAGATGTATCTGTAATGGAAGCCGCTATGGCACCCATGATTACCGCATCCATACTTGCATCGTCGCATGGGCTTAAGCCTCGCTTATCAGGCATGATGATAGGTGTTGGTATCCCGTTATCCTTTTTAACGCTGGCTCTGTGGTACTGGATACTACAGTTTTAGAAGAGTTAAACATTTGCTCTTACCTATAAGATTGCAAAAAACAGAGTGAATTATCGGGAATTTAATAATTAGGGCTTAATTTACACTATTTTAACGGCAGTTTGTAGCATTTTCCCTATTTTTACGCTGCTAAACCAGAATTATAAATAAAAACAAAGGAAACAATGGCTACAAAAAACTGGGCTTTAGACCCTGCACACTCAGAAATACTTTTTAAAGTTAAGCATCTTGTAATTTCTACCGTATCGGGTTCTTTCGGTGAGTTCAGCGGAAGCGCAACTACACCTGAAGATACTTTTGAAGGCGGAGATATTTCTATTACAATTAAGGCGGCAAGTATCAATACCAATAACGGGCAACGTGACGGCCACCTGCGTAGTGAAGAATTTTTTGATGCTGACAACCACCCTGAAATTACGATAAAGACAACCTCTATAGAGCAGGTTAGCGGCGATGACTACACTATTAAAGCTGATTTTACTATGAGGGGCGTAACCAAACAGGTAACCTTTAAAGGAGAATATGGCGGAACGGCTACAGACGGATATGGCAACAAAAAGGTTGGGCTTGAGGTTACAGGAAAGATAAACAGGACAGATTTCGGGCTTAACTGGAATGCTGTTATAGAAGGCGGAGGGTTAACCGTTAGCGAAGATGTGAAGCTGGTAGGTAACCTTCAATTCACTGAGCAGTAATCATGCGGATGTTCAGTACTTCATACAACCAGAACCTGTATGATATAGCGTTGCTTTTACTGAGGATAACCGTAGGCTGTTTTATGATGACACACGGACTCCAGAAGCTGGATATGCTGATGGAAGACGGGCCTGTAAAGTTTGCAGACCCTATAGGCGTAGGAGAGCAGTTATCATTAATCCTTACTGTATTTGCAGAACTTATCTGTTCGTTTTTAATCATTATGGGTTTTGCCACAAGGCTGGCTGCAATACCGCTTATTATTACCATGCTGGTTATATTGTTTGTGGTGCATGCCAATGACCCGTTTGATAACAAAGAACTTCCGGGGCTATACCTTGCAGTATATGTACTGCTGCTTGTTGTGGGCAGTGGCAGGTTTTCAGTCGACAGGCTTATAGCAGGCGGCAAAAAGAAAAAGATATTTTAATAAGTATTAGATTCATAATAAAAAAGCGCCCTCATCAAAGGGCGCTTTTTACATTAACCAACTAACGCAATTATTATGAAATATCAATTAACCTCTTTGGTTTTGGTAATGCTTCTTCTTTTTTAGGAAGTGCAATTCTTAATATGCCGTCCTGGTAAGAAGCATTAATGTCATCTTCTTTAACGCTTTCCGGTAAAGTAAAGGCTCTTTTAAAGGAAGAGTAGCTAAACTCCCTCCTAGTATATTTGCCTTCTTCCTGCTCATTTTTTTCAGACTTCACTTCGGCTGAAATAGTCAACAGGTCGTTATCAATCTCGATGTTAAAATCTTCTTTCTTCATTCCCGGAGCCATAAGTTCTACAGTGTAAGACTCATCTGTTTCTTTAATATTTACAGGGGCAATCATCCTGTTAAACTGTGTGCCGCCGGCCCAGTCTTTAAATAATTCATCCATTACAGACGGGAATAAACGGTTAGCGTTTGCTGTGTTTCTCTTTACTAAGTTCATAACTAAAATATTTTATGTGTTTGACTTAATTTGAAATCATAATTATTTGCTTAATAATAGTCAATTCCTGTACCATTCAATTTTCAATGCCATTTTGTCGTTAATGGTGTCAAAATGGCATTTATTGGTTAAGTGACTATTTAGCGTACATTTGCAAAAACATTATTTCGTGAATTATCTTTCGGTAGAAAACATATCTAAGTCGTTTGGCGAACGCACCCTTTTCGAGAATATATCATTTGGTATAAATAAAGACCAGAAAATAGCTTTTGTTGCCAAGAACGGAACCGGTAAAACCAGTATCCTAAAAATCATAACCGGTGAAGACACGCCCGATACAGGCCAAGTGGTAATACGCAAGGAAATCAAAATGGGATTTCTTTCGCAGGAGCCTAACCTTGACCCTGAGCTCACCATTGAAGAAAGTATTTTTGCTTCAGATAATGATGTACTTAAGGTTATAGAGCAATATGAAAAAGCGCTTGAGAACCCCGAAGATGAAGAGGCTTACCAAAAAGCTTTTGAGCGTATGGAGCTTCTCAATGCATGGGATTTTGAAACCCAGTACAAGCAGATACTATTTAAGCTTAAGCTGGATGATTTAAAGCTGAAGGTTAAGAATTTATCAGGAGGTCAAAAAAAGCGCCTTGCGCTGGCAATAATACTTATCAATAAGCCCGACTTGCTTATTCTGGATGAGCCTACTAACCACCTTGACCTTGAAATGATAGAATGGCTGGAAGATTATTTTGCCAAAGAAAACATTACGCTTTTTATGGTAACGCACGACCGCTACTTTTTAGAGCGCGTTTGCAATGAAATCATAGAGCTTGATAACGGCAAGCTGTACCAGTATAAGGGGAACTACTCTTACTACCTTACCAAAAAAGAAGAACGCATAGCTGCTGAAAACGCCAGTATAGACAAGGCACAGAACCTTTTTGTAAAAGAACTTGCCTGGATGCGCCGCCAGCCCAAGGCGCGTACTACAAAATCTAAATCAAGGCAGGATGATTTTTATGTAATAAAAGAAAAAGCCCATAGCCGCCGTAAAGAGCACCAGGTAGAGCTGGAGATTAATATGGAGCGCATGGGCAGCAAAATTGTTGAGCTGCACAATGTCTCAAAAAAATTTAAGGATAAAACCATACTGCAAAACTTCAACTTCAACTTTAAAAAGGGTGAGCGTATCGGTATAATCGGTAAAAACGGTACGGGCAAATCTACTTTCCTCAATATTCTAACCCAAACCATGCAGCCGGATAATGGTAAAGTGGTTGTAGGCGAAACTATTAAAATAGGTTACTATACCCAAAGCGGCATTACACCAAAAGAAGGGCAAAAAGTTATAGATATCATTAAAGAGTTTGGTGAGTTTATTCCGCTTGCCAAAGGGCGGACTATCTCTGCGGGGCAGCTACTGGAACGCTTTTTATTCGACAGGAAAAAGCAGCATGATTATGTAGAAAAGCTGAGCGGGGGAGAGCTGAAACGCCTTTACCTGTGTACAGTGCTGATACAAAACCCTAACTTCCTGATACTGGATGAACCTACCAATGATCTTGATATTGTTACACTGAATGTGCTGGAGAGTTTTTTACTCGATTATCCCGGCTGCCTTATAGTAGTTTCGCACGACAGGTATTTTATGGATAAGATTGTAGATCACCTTTTCGTATTCAGAGGAGAAGGTGTAATAGAGGACTTTCCGGGTAATTACAGCGACTTCCGTACGTATGAGGACAGCGCAGAGCCTGTGAAAGATGAAAGTAAATCGGGTGCTGATAAAAAATCCTGGAAGCAAAGTAATGTAAAGGCAGGCCTTACCTTTAATGAGCAGAAGGAATATGACAAAATAGAAAAGGAAATTAAGGAACTGGAAAGCAAAAAAGAAGCCATAGAAAAGCAATTTAGCGATGGCAGTATAGCCGATGCCGATATTGCTGCTAAAGCTGATGAACTCCAGGGAATATTACAAAACATAGAAGATAAAACCGAGCGTTGGTTTGAACTGACGGCTAAAATGGAAGGGTAAGTAAGATATACGGCACTATGAAAACAACGTCACGATTTGCTTTTCTTTGGAAATCAGTAAATGCACATGGGCTGCATTCGCCATTTGTGTATCAGGTGGCCGATAAGTGTTTTTATAGGAATATAAGTCATTTAAAATATTCTCGTAACAGCCTGCCGGATGTACCTAAAGAAGCAGTCAGCATACTGGAAAAGATAATAACAGGCTTAAAGCCGGTTAAGCTTTATGTACCGGATGACCCTAAAGGTACGGCTACCGCACTTATTAGGGAAATTGCAGAAGTACACAACCAGCAGGTGTGGTTCTTTTCACCAATGGCGCCTGTGCCGGGCACCATAGACCTGGCTTATTTTTCTGCTGAAACTAATACATCTTTACCACAATTGCTTAACCGGATAAATGCAGTGTCGGGCGAAAATAGCGCGTGTATTGTAGGCGATATTCGTAAAACGCCTGAAGCTGAAGCCGCATGGTATGAGATAATAAACCAGCCTGAAGCCACCGTATCTATAGACTTATATAGTGTTGGGCTGGTGTTTTTCAGGCCGGGGCAGGCCAAACAACACTTTTTGGTGAGGCCATGCCGCTCATTCTGGACAGATGCATTGCTTGGCGTTAAAAACCTTTGGGGGCTTTTGGGTTAGTTATTACGCAAAGCCTCGGCAAGTTCTGATTTACTCATTTTGCTCCTGCCTTCAATACCCACTTTTTTAGCTTCATCATAAAGGCTTTTTTTGGTGCGGACTTCATATTGCTTTGCTTTGCCGCCACGTTTTTCTGCGCCTTTGCTGTTGGCTATCCGTGCCGATTTCTCTTTGCTGTAGCCTTTATCCCTTAAAGCTTCATATTGCTCGTCGTCTTTAACCTGTGGTCCGTGATTCTTTGCCATAATTATTTATTTTAAAATTCATAACTACATACAAGTTACACAGCCTTTAGTATTTAATGCGTTAACCCCCAGTTAAAAAAGAAAAAGGCCGCCGGGAATCCGGCAGCCTTTTTACACGCAAATTTATAATCAACCTTTATCTATTCAGTATTATTCTGCAGCTTCTTTAGCATTTTCATTTTCCTGGCTTTTAGCCGTCATACGCTCCCACTTAAATTTAGGAGCAAATTCAACTTTAAGCGCTGCAATTTTTCTGTTGTCTTCAGCAGAAAGTCCTTCTTTCTCAACAGTGTTCTTTCTTGCGTCAAGAGCCTCATACCAGTTCTTGATTTTATCGAAATCCTCACGAGAGTAGTTGTCTTTGTTGGCTTCAAAAGTTTTTACAAAGTTCTCATATACGCTTAGTATATTATCTTTGTTAACCCATGTAAAGTCCATGTCATTACCTACACCGTTACCTTCGCCAAAAAAGCTAACATAAAGCGTTTGGCCGTTATCAGCAGATGCCTGGTTCATGTTTTGCGAAGCTTCCATTTTCACTTCGTCATATTTAGTTTTTTTGTCGTTAATCCTTGTTTCGGCACCTTCCCTGTCTTTAAGGTTCTCCAGTGCAGCTTCAGCTTCAGCAAGCCTTGCTTCATACTGTGCTTCTATAGCCTCCCAGTTAGCCATCCTTTCTTCATCGTCAAGGCGGTCAATAGAGTCAACAAAAGATTCGTAACGGTCAACACTCTTTTCTGCAGCCATTTCTGCATCATTCTTACAAGAGGTTAAACCAGCTGCAATAAGAGCAGCTCCTAATACTAAATTCAGTCTTTTCATGGTAGTTTTGTATTTATGTTACTTTGATGGTGTAAAGGTAAATGCGCTTTAATTACAATTCAAAATTTAACTTTATTTATTAAGAATATTTTAGTATTTATAACTTTTCATTAATATATATTAAGGTTATTTTAAGAATTACAGGTTTGATAAAGGCTATAAATTGAGTTTTGCCACATACTAAAAGGCAAAAAAATAAGTACAGGTTTTCAATTACCGCTTTTATATCTATTTTTGCACATGCAACACAACGTACTTATTTTAGATTTCGGATCGCAATACACACAACTGATTGCGAGAAGGGTTCGCGAACTGAATATTTTCTGCGAAATTTTCCCTTACAACAACCCACCGGTTGATTTATCATCATACAAAGCTGTAATACTATCAGGCAGCCCTTTTTCTGTAAGGGCAGAAAACGCGCCGCATCCTGACCTGTCAGAAATCCGCGGTAAGCTGCCGCTACTTGCTGTTTGCTATGGTGCGCAATACCTTGCCCATTTTAATGGTGGTGAGGTAGCGCCTAGTAACATTCGCGAGTATGGACGTGCCAACCTTGCCTACGTGAAAGAAGGTGAGCCTTTTTTAGAGGGCGTGCAACCCGGCAGCCAGGTTTGGATGAGCCACAGCGATACAATTAAGCAACTTCCTGAAAATGGTGTAAGGCTTGCCAGTACCAAAGATGTAGAAAATGCAGCTTACAGGATAGAAGGAGAGCTTACTTATGCCATACAGTTTCACCCGGAAGTGTACCACTCTACAGATGGTAAGCTGATGCTGGAGAACTTTTTGGTGAAGATAGCCGAAGTGCCGCAAAACTTTACACCGGATACTTTTGTTGAAGATATAGTAGAGGAGCTAAAGGTAAAGATACAGAATGATAAAGTGGTACTGGGTTTAAGCGGTGGAGTGGACTCTACCGTTGCCGCGGTACTATTAAATAAAGCTATAGGCAATAACCTGTACTGCATTTTTGTAAATAACGGATTGCTGCGCAAAGATGAATTTGAAAGCGTGCTGCACCAGTATAAGGATATGGGGCTTAATGTAAAAGGTGTAGATGCTACCGACCGCTTTTTAGGTGCGCTTGCAGGCATTGAAGACCCTGAACAAAAACGTAAAAACATTGGTCGTGTGTTTATCGAAGTATTTGATGACGAGGCACACCAGCTAACCGATGTAAAGTGGCTTGCACAGGGAACTATCTATCCTGATGTTATTGAGTCGGTTTCTGTAAAGGGGCCGTCTGCAACTATAAAATCTCACCATAATGTGGGAGGGCTGCCGGACTTTATGAAGCTACAGGTTGTAGAGCCTTTGCGTATGCTTTTTAAAGATGAAGTGCGCCGTGTGGGTGCCACACTCGGCATAGATGCAGAGCTTTTAGGAAGGCACCCATTCCCCGGGCCGGGCCTTTCTATAAGAATACTTGGCGATATAACTCCCGAAAAAGTAAGGATACTACAGGAGGTTGACCATATTTTTATACAGGGGCTTAAAGATAACGGGCTATATGATAAGGTATGGCAGGCCGGGGCAATATTGCTGCCCGTAAATAGTGTTGGTGTAATGGGAGATGAACGTACTTATGAAAAAGTGGTGGCACTGCGCGCAGTAGAATCTACAGATGGTATGACTGCCGACTGGGTGCATCTGCCTTACGATTTCTTAATGAAGGTATCTAACGAAATTATAAATAAGGTTAAGGGTGTAAACCGCGTAGTTTATGACATAAGCTCTAAGCCACCTGCCACAATAGAATGGGAATAATGCAGTATTAACTTATATTTTAAATGCATTATTTACATCCTGAATTTAAATAATTTTAAATAATTTCTATAAAAAAGCCGTATATCTCAATTTTATTTGCAGATAATACGGCTTTTTTTTTCTTTCATAACTGATGTTTTACTAATGTAATAATTTTGTTGATTTTGTGTTAAGTTATTGCAATAATTATTACTTTTAGGAAAATTTTAACAAAATTTACTAAAGGAAAGATGACAACTAAACTATTAGCATTGCTGGCCCTCGGGTTCATTTATAGCAATGTTTGTGCACAGGAGCCTGATAATGTGCAGGTTCAGGAAACGGTGGCAGAACGTGTAGTAAACCATCGGGTGGCTTTTGGCGAAACTGTTGTGCTGATAGCAAAAAAATACCTGGTTCGCCCTTCCGATATTTATGAATTTAATCCTGATGCTGTTGAGGGCCTGAGTACAGGAATGCTTTTAAAAATTCCGCTTGACAGGGCAGTGCAGCCTGAAGCACCTAAGAAAGAAGAAAAAACCACATATGTAGCGTCTGCCGCTCCGGCACCGGAAAAGCCTGCTTCTAAACAACTTCTTTTGGCTCCTGTAAAAGAAACTTTTACCGCCGATACAGCTCAGCCGGAGCCTGTTGCGCTTCCTGATAATGGCGTTTTTGAAGTTACGCACAATGTGAAAAATGGTGAAACACTTACTGCTCTTGCCAGAAAATACAACACTACCGTTACAGCGATTACCAATGCAAACAAGCAAAAACTAAAGCACGGATTACAGATAGGGCAGGAGCTAACCATACCGGCAGGCCCAACACCCGAAACGCTTGACGGCGTGGTTATGCACAGTGTAAAGAGCGGAGAAACACTTTTTAGCCTGGCGAGGCAATACAACACTACTGTTGAAGCCATAACCGAATATAACAAAAGGAAGCTGAAGAACGGCCTTCAGGCAGGGCAGAGGCTAAGCATTATGCCAGGCACTGCTGCTCCCGAAGCACCTGTAACTGAAACCACTGCTGCTGTTATAGAGGAAGCACCAGTAAAAACAGAGGCTGCCGTTAAGCAGCCTGAACGGGTTGAAGATACTACGCCAAGAACAGTAACGCATATACTAAAAGCTGATGACACGCTGGATAAGCTTGCTGCAGAATATCATACCACTGCCGAAGCAATAAAGAAACAAAATGCCAAAAAACTGAAAAAAGGCCTTCAGGCGGGTCAGGAAATAAGCATACCAGCCTACACACAGCCTTAATAATATTATCTTAAGATAAAAATAAAATTTGCAGTTAAGTCGTTACAAAAGTTACCTTTGTAGCGGCTTAATTATTTAAACATACATCATGAAATCAAGGCTGGCTTTATTTTTTGCAATACTTTTTTTTTCGGCTGCCGCCTATGCACAGGATTATAAAAAGCATAAGGTAGGTAAAGGCGAAACCGTTACTGATGTTGCCAAGAAATATAAAGTAACACCTTATGACATATACAGGCTTAACCCCGACTCTAAAAACGGGCTTAAAGAAAACATGGTGCTGCTTATACCTACCGGCACCCCTGCACCGGTAACACCTGTAAAAGAAAAGCCGACAGAGTTGGTAAACACTGTTCATGAGCTTCAGGAAGGCGAAACATTATACAGCGTTTCCAAAAAATATAATGTAACGGTAGAGCAACTGGAAAAGGCTAACCCGGGCCTTGCCATTGATGATTTGCAGATTGGGCAGAAACTTATAATTCCTATAAAAGGCAGCCCTGTAAAAGAACAGGTTAAAAAAGCCGAAAAAGCTGATGCCAAAAAAGATGTTGATGCCTATATATACCACAAAGTTGCTGCAGGTGAAACAAAATACTCTATAGCACGCGATTATGATATTACGCTTCAGCTGCTTGAGGAGCTTAACCCCGATGTAAAAGATATACTTCCGCTTGGTTATGAGCTTAAGCTGGTAAACCGTAAAGTGGTAAATAATAAACCTCTCTCGGCTGCACCTGTTGCAGATAGTATTTATATGCTATATGAAGTACCTGCAAAGGAAACCATGTATAACATTACAAAAAAAACAGGGCTAACCGAAGAGCAGCTTATAGCGCTTAATCCCGAACTGAAAGAGGGCTTAAAAGAAGGTATGCAGCTCCGCATACCAAAAGCGGGAGCGGGTGTGGCAGCCCCTGTAAAAAAGACTAAGGCCGATTTAACACTTACGCTGAAAAAGGACGAGGAAAAGAATTTAGCACTTTTAATACCTTTTAATCTGGCAAGGGTAGAGCAGGATACCGTAAGGGCACAGTTGCTGCGCAATGATAAGTTCCTTAACATGACACTCGATTTTTATGCGGGTGCATTGGTGGCTATAGATTCTGCCGAAGCGCTTGGTTTGCCTTTAAAAGTAAATATTTACGATTCTAAAGAAACAAGCAGGTCATCTGAAATAGCTTCTTTAAAAAACAGACTCATGGGGGCTGATGCTGTTATAGGACCATTCTTTACAGGCAATGCTGAAAACGCCGCTTCACTTCTTACTGATGTACCGGTTGTGTCGCCACTTTCTAAAGAATCGGGTAAAAAATACCCTAACCTGTTCCAGTCGGTACCGTCGCCTGATACTGCTAAAAAGGCTTTATTTGATTACCTGAAAGCCCAAAATGCTAACGTGATAGCTATTATAGACCCCAAGAAAGTCAGTTCTAAAGAATATATAAAAGCCAATTATCCGTCAATAAAAATTGTTGCAACAGGTGAAGGCGCAATAAATGAAGCTGCCATTAAAGCAAATCTTGTGAAGAGTGGCAAAAATTATGTAATTCTCGAAACAGAGCGTTCGGCAATGGTAATAAATACCATACGCATACTTGCCGATGCACAGTCAGAATACCAGATTCAGCTTGCAGTGCCTGAAATTAATGATGTTTTTGACAATAACGAGGTATCGCTTGCAAGGCTTACAGCACTTAAAATGATGTATCCGTCGGTAACGAATGATAGCGATACCGAAGGTGAAAGGATGTTTATAAAAATGTTCAGGGAAAAGAATGGCTATGCACCCAACCAGTTTGCAACCCGCGGCTTTGATGTAACCTTTGATGTTATACTGCGCCTTTTCCAGCACAAGCCGTTTGCAGAAGTAATGGATACTACGGCATCTGAGCAGGTTGAAAATAAGTTCTCTTACCGTAAAGAGAATGGTGGCTACAGCAACACTGCCATTTATATTATGCAGTATGGCGATGAATATTCGGTTACAGAAGCGCCTGCGGTACCTGTAGCCGTTACAGTTCAACAAAGCAAACCGACCGAAAAACCTTAAGCAACATGACATCAAAAGTAACATACCTGGGAGATTTACGTACATCATCTGTACACATACAATCCGGCAGCGAAATTATATCAGATGCTCCGTTAGATAATAACGGTAAGGGTGAAGCTTTTTCACCTACGGATACGGTTGCCAATGCTTTGGCAAGCTGCATGTTTACAGTTATGGGTATTAAAGCCCGCGATATAGGTGTAAAAATGAAAGGCTCGGTGGCAGAGGTTACCAAGATTATGCAGGCAAGCCCGAGAAAAATTTCTGAAATTAAGGTAGAAATAACCATGCAAAGCGATGCTGATGAAAAAGCACGCACTATACTGGAAAGGACAGCTATGTCGTGCCCGGTACTGTTGAGCCTTAATCCTGATATAGAGAAAAAAGTTACTTTTAACTGGAACAGTATTGGATAACATTACTGAACAGGAGCAAAGGGAATTCCTTATAAAACTGGCGCATACTAAAATGCCATTTGGTAAATATGAAGGGCGCTATCTTATAGACCTGCCCGAATATTATGTAGTTTGGTACTATAATAAAGGCTTTCCCAAAGGTTTGCTCGGTCGTCAGTTACAGCTTGTATATGAACTGAAGCTGAACGGGCTGGAAAATATTTTGCGTAATATAAAAGCAGGCTTCCCCAAGCCTTAACTTCAATATCGGTAGCCTGCTTACTTTAAAGTGGGGCAGACTTTAAGCGTGTTGTATTTCAAATATCAATTTAGCCGATTATCAAATTAAATTGATTATTTTTGCCTCGTTTTTTTACGGCTACAACAACAACACAACAATACGCATTTACAATGAATCAGACAAAGTATATTTTTGTTACAGGAGGTGTGACTTCTTCCCTGGGTAAGGGAATTATAGCTGCTTCGCTGGCAAAACTATTGCAGGCAAGAGGTTACAGGACAACCATACAAAAGTTTGACCCCTACATTAATGTAGATCCGGGTACACTTAACCCGTATGAGCATGGCGAATGTTATGTAACCGATGATGGTGCCGAAACAGACCTTGACCTGGGGCATTATGAGCGTTTTTTAAATGTACCTACCTCTCAGGCCAATAACGTTACTACAGGCCGTGTCTATCTTTCGGTAATAGAAAAAGAGAGAAGGGGAGAGTTTTTGGGTAAAACGGTACAGGTAGTACCACACATAACCAACGAGATTAAAGAGCGCATGCAGCAGCTTGGTCGTTCGGGCGATTATGATATTGTAATAACCGAAATTGGCGGTACAGTTGGTGATATAGAGTCGCTACCTTACATAGAATCGGTAAGGCAGTTAATTTATGAGCTGGGTGAAAATAACGGAATCGTTATCCACCTTACACTTGTGCCATATCTTGCTGCGGCAGGAGAGCTTAAAACAAAGCCTACGCAGCACTCGGTTAAAACACTTATGGAAAGCGGTATAAAAGCAGATATACTGGTTTGCCGTACCGAGCATGAGCTTTCTACTGAACTAAGGCAGAAGCTTGCTTTGTTTTGTAATGTTAAGTCAGAGGCGGTTATACAATCTATAGATGCTTCTACCATATATGATGTTCCTAATTTGATGCTTGAGGAAGGTTTAGACAGGGTAGCCCTTAAAAAGCTAGACCTTTCGGAGAAAAACTCACCCGATCTTAAGCAATGGAATGACTTTTTATACAGGCTTAAAAATCCTAAACATACCGTAAACATAGGCCTTGTAGGTAAGTATGTAGAGTTGCAGGATTCTTATAAATCTATTTTAGAGGCGTTTATACATGCAGGCTCGGCAAATGAAACCAAGATAAATGTTGTAAGCATACATTCTGAATACATTGACAAAGATAATGTAGCCGATAAGCTAAAAGGGCTTGACGGGCTTTTGGTAGCACCTGGCTTTGGAGAGCGCGGCATAGAAGGTAAAATTGAAACTGTGCGTTACGCGAGGGAAAACAACCTACCGTTCATGGGGATATGCTTAGGTATGCAAATGGCGGTTATAGAATACTCGCGTAATGTATTAGGGCTTAAAGATGCCAATTCTACCGAGATGAACGCCAGTACGGCTAATCCGGTGATTAATATAATGGAGGAGCAGAAAACCATAACCCAGAAAGGTGGTACCATGCGTCTGGGTTCATGGAAATGCACACTTGAGGAAGGTTCTCTTGCCCGGAAAATATATGGCGCTGCCCAGATACAGGAAAGGCACCGCCACCGTTATGAGTTTAACGGTAAGTATCGTGAAGCATTAGAAAGTGCAGGGCTCAAGGCATCGGGTGTTAACCCTGATACCGGCCTTGTTGAAGTTATAGAGCTGGAAAGCCACCCGTTTTTTATCGGGGTACAATACCACCCGGAATATAAGAGTACGGTAGCCAACCCGCACCCGCTATTTGTGCATTTTGTTAAGGCAGCCGTTGCAGCCAAACGATAACAGTTGCACCAGCAGAAAGAAGAAAACATTTTTATTAAATAGATGGAAGAAAAAAAGTTAGACATTAAAACCCTTATAGGCTTTGGGTTAATTATGCTTTTGCTGATATGGATGATTTACAACCAGACGGCAGAACAGGATGCAAAAGCAAGGGAAGAAGAGAAAAAAGAGCAGATAGATAAAATTACGGACAAAACCGTTCCTGAAAATAATACCGCTACGGCAGTAAAAGATTCGGCAGTAGCAGACTCTGTAACAACGGCCGAAATGAAAAGTGCCCTTGGTGCTTTTGCTTACAGCGTGTCTTTGCCGTCTGCAAAAGGTGGTGTCACAGAAATAGAGAATGAGCTGCTTGACCTGAAGGTTTCAAATAAAGGAGGTTATATTACAGCGGCTACCCTTAAAAACTTTGAGCAGTTTCATAAAGGCTCAAACCAAAGGGTAGAGCTTATCAATAACAACAACGCTGACTTTAACCTGCAGTTCCAGACTAAAGATAACCGCATACTTAATACCCGCGATCTTTATTTTGAGCCGCAGCTAAGCAAGGAGGGTGAAAATACGGTACTCGCCATGCGCCTTAAAGCAGGGCCGCAGCAGTTTTTAGAATATCGTTATGTATTGAAGCCTAAAGATTATATGCTTGATTTCAGCATACGCACACAGGGGCTTTCCAATATTGTAAATACGGCAAAGCCAATGGGGCTGGAATGGCAGCTTAAATCATTCCGTAATGAAAAGAGTGTTACTTACGAGAACCGTTATACTGAGCTTATTTATGAGTATGAAGAAGGCAAGGATGATTACCTCGGGCAGGGAAGCAATGAGGCTGAAAAGGCTGATGAGGTTACCTATATTGCCTTTAAGCAACACTTTTTTACATCGGTACTTTTAACCGATACCCCGTTTAAAACGGCTGAGATGGTTTCTGAAAATCTTGTGAAGGATGAAAAAGTAGATACCCTTTTCACCAAAAACTTTAAGGCTAACATGCCGCTTGAGTTTAAAGGCGGAGAGCTTAGCTACAACATGAACTGGTACTATGGCCCGTGCGATTACAAGATATTAGATAACTATGACAGGAACCTTGATGAGATCATGCCTCTTGGCTGGGGTATCTTCGGGTGGATAAATAGGTTTATCTTTATTCCTGCCTATGGTTTACTGAGCAGCTTTATACCTTATGGTATTGCTATTATAATATTTACCATACTGGTAAGGCTTTTAATGTCGCCAATTACGTATAAATCATACCTGTCTCAGGCTAAAATGAAAGTTATACGCCCGGAAATAGCAGAGCTGAACGAGAAGTATAAGAAAGACCCGATGAAGAAGCAGCAGGAAACCATGAAGCTGTACAGCAAAGCGGGTGTTAGCCCAATGGCGGGCTGCTTACCGGCACTAATGCAGGTTCCGGTGTTCTATGCACTATTCCAGTTCTTCCCGTCTTATTTTGATTTAAGGCAGAAGAGTTTCCTTTGGGCAGACGACCTTTCGTCTTATGACTCTATTGCACACCTGCCGTTCTACATTCCGTTTTACGGTAACCACGTGAGCCTTTTCCCGATACTGGCTTCTGTAGCTATATTCTTTTACATGAAAATGACAACAGGCGACCAAAGCATGGCGCAGCCACCACAGGAGGGTATGCCGGATATGAGCAAGATCATGAAGATAATGATATACATTTCGCCTGTAATGATGCTTATCTTCTTTAATAACTATGCATCAGGATTAAGTTTATACTACTTTATCTCTAACCTTATTACTATAGGTATCATGTTAGTGATTAAAAACTACATTGTTAAGGAAGAAAAAGTACATGCCATAATCCAGGAAAATAAAGCCAAGCCTAAAAAGCAGAGCAAATTCCAAAAACGCATGCAGGAAATGATGGAGCAGGCGCAGGAGCAACAAAAAGCAAGGCAAAACAAAAAATAAAAATAAGGCACCTCTTTAAGAGGTGCTTTTTTAATAAGGCATGGGCTTTGCATACTAAATACTATACTATCAAGGTATATAAAAAACTTTTCTATGAAGTCATATTTAGCAATACTCTTTATTTTGTTAACCGGATTATGCTCGGCACAGCAGCAGGCTGTCAATAAATTTGATGCGCAGGGCAAGCGCCACGGCTTGTGGAAAGGTACTTATGACGACTCTGGCAACCTGCGTTATGAGGGTACTTTTGAGCATGGCAGGGAAACCGGTGTTTTTAAATTCTATGAAAATGTAAAGTCGGCTCCTGTAGCGGCAACGCGCGATTTTAGTGCAGGTAACGGAGAATCTTATACTGTTTTCTTTGACGAGAAAAGCAAGAAGCTAAGCGAAGGCAAAGAGGTTAACCGTTTGCGAGAGGGGGAATGGAAGTTTTACTATCCGGGTAAAAATACTATCATGTCGGTAGAGTTGTACAGTAAAGGCAAGCTTACAGGAGTAAGAAAAGTATTCTTCCCGTCGGGTTCCCTGGCAGAAGAAGCCCAGTACAAGAACGGCTTGCGAAACGGCTACTATAAAAAATATACCGAAAAAGGCATTTTGCTGGAAGAATCGGTTTATAAAAATGGAGAGATGCATGGGCCGGCATCTTTTTATAATGGTTCGGGTGAATTGGAAAGCAAAGGGCAGTACTCCAATAATATTAAAACAGGTGTATGGAAATTTTATGAGCGTGGAAAGCTTGTAAAAGAAGAAGATGTTACCAATAAAAAAATTGAGCTGGTACGCCAAAGAGAGTAAAATGTAAAATTTGCCGTACCTTTGTACTGTTTTACAGCAGATTTTTTAGAAGATGAAACGTGTAGTAGTTGGTTTATCGGGAGGGGTTGACAGCAGTGTGGCAGCATACCTGCTTATGGAGCAGGGTTATGAGGTTATAGGGCTGTTCATGAAAAACTGGCATGATGATTCGGTAACCATATCAGATGAATGCCCGTGGCTTGAAGACAGTAATGATGCACTGCTTGTTGCCGAAAAGCTGGGCATACCTTTCCAGACAGTAGATCTTAGCGAGCAATATAAAGAACGTATTGTTGATTATATGTTCAACGAATATGAAAAAGGCAGGACACCTAACCCTGACGTACTTTGCAACCGCGAAATAAAGTTCGACGTTTTCATGAAAATTGCCCTTAGCCTGGGTGCAGACTATGTAGCAACAGGGCATTACTGCCGAAAAGATACCATAACGCAAAACGGAAAAGAAGTGCACCGCCTGCTTGCGGGTGTAGATACAAATAAAGACCAGTCCTACTTTTTGTGCCAGCTATCGCAGGAACAACTGGGTAAGGCACTTTTTCCTATAGGGGAGCTTACCAAGCCGCAGGTGCGCGAAATCGCCGCTAAAATGGAACTGGTTACTGCAGAGAAAAAAGATTCGCAAGGGCTTTGTTTTATTGGTAAAGTGCGCCTGCCTGAATTTTTGCAGCAGCAGCTTCAGCCAAAAGAAGGTACTATCTATGAAGTGAACGCCCAATCGGATGCCTATAAAACCGAAAAGCCTGTATTTGCATCTGTAAAAGAACAATTGGCTTTCGAGGCTAAAAACATAGCTTACACACCCGATATGGGTAAAGTAGTGGGCCGCCACCAGGGGGCACATTATTATACTATTGGGCAACGTAAAGGATTAAACGTGGGCGGTACAAAAGAACCGTTATTCATCATCGCTACAGATGTAGCGAGCAATGCTATATACACAGGGCAGGGACACAGCCATCCTGGGTTGTTTCGCAAAGCGTTGTTTATTCAGGAAAGCGAAATACACTGGGTGCGCGAAGACCTTGCACTTAAAGATGGCGAAACCATGGATGTAATGGTACGCATACGCTACAGGCAGCCGCTTCAAAAAGCTATACTCCACAAGTTTGATAACGGTATGTATATATCTTTTGAGCAGCCGCAGAGTGCTATTACTGAAGGGCAGTTTGCAGCATGGCATATTAACGATGAACTTGTTGGCAGCGGGGTAATATCCTAATCTTGTAATATAATACTGCAATTATGTAATTTTGGAGGTGTATTTTTTTCATAACTTGTTGATTAACAAATCACCACATTATGAAAATTATTAACTCAAAACTTCACGCAGCGCTAGACTATCTTACTGTTATTTTTCTGCTTGCCGCTCCGGAACTGTTTAACCTGCCCGAAATGACGGCTATGTTTACCTATGTGCTTGCCTGCGTCCATTTCCTTCTCACCATTATTACAAACTTCGAATTTGGGTTAATAAAGTGGCTGCCCTTCAGGGTGCACGGATACATAGAAAATATAGTCGCCTTTGCACTTTTTGGCGCTTCGTTTTACCTCGGGAGCATCGATGGCGTTTTTTCAAGAAACTTTTACCTGATCTTTTCTGCAATTATACTCATTGTCTTTATCCTGACCGATTTCAGGCACTCAAAAGCAGATTAGCAACGTTTTACTCTTTTAGGATAAATGGGTATCTTGCAGCTTATTTGCAAGCTGATGTATTATAACCTACATACCCATAACTATACTGCCGATAAGAATGTTTTAGAAGTAGTGAACCGTTACCCGTATGAAGAGGCAGATGTGCCTTATTTCTCTACGGGTATTCATCCGTGGTACATTCAGGAAGATAAGATACAACAACATTTAGCTATTATAGAACAGCGGCTGGCAATGCCCAATTGCCTCGCATTAGGCGAGTGCGGACTTGATAAGCGTATTGATATTCCATTGCAATTGCAGCAGACTGTTTTTGAAAAACAACTGCTTTTAGCTAAAAAATATAATAAACCTGTAATTTTGCACCTTGTTGCAGCTTATGCCGAACTGATAGCGATTACAGATGCCGTTAAACCCGGTGTACCTGTTATTGTGCATGGGTTTTCTAAAAACAGGGAAGTTGCCAAACAATTGCTGGATAAGGGTTTTTACCTGTCTTTCGGGAAATACCTGTTACGAAATGAGGTGCTTTCAGAGGTTTTGAAGTATGTGCCTGATGATTGTTTTTTTCTTGAAACAGATACGATTGAAGAGGGTATAGCCGATGTATATAATAAGGCAGCGGTGGCTAAAGGTGTAAGTGTACAAACGATAATTGAGATAACACAGAATAATTTTAAAAAGGTTTTTAGTAATGGCTGAATGGACGGAGCGCGCCGAGCTTTTATTTAAGAAAGAAGGACTTGACAAGTTAAAAAATTCGCATGTACTGATTGTAGGTATGGGCGGGGTAGGCTCTTTTGCAGCCGAGTTTGTTGCCAGGGCAGGTGTAGGTAAAATGACAATAGTTGATGGCGATGTTGTGGATATTACTAATATCAACAGGCAATTGCCCGCATTACATTCTACAGTAGGTAAGCCAAAGGTTGATATTGTGGGCGACAGGCTCATGGATATAAACCCTAAGCTTGAACTTATCAGGATAAAAGAGTTTTTATCACCTGAGCGTGCCTATGAGCTGGTTACCAAAGACTATGACTATGTAATGGACTGCATAGATAGCATAACCCCTAAGCTGAATTTAATCATGTCTGCAAAAAGGCAGAAGGTAAAGATTATCAGCAACATGGGCGCGGGCGGTAAATTTGAAGCCGCTAAAGTTAAGGTTTCTGATATTGGTAAAACTGAATATTGCCCACTTGCCAAAACTATACGCAAAAGGTTGCGCAAAGAAGGTATATCGGGTGGGGTAAAAGTAGTTTTCTCTTCAGAACGTGCTGATGAAACCAGCCTTAAGATGACCGACGGCAGCAACTTTAAAAAGTCGTTTTACGGTACCAATAGCTGGATGCCTGCACTATTTGGGCTACACGCTGCCGAAGCGGTAGTAAAGTACCTGATTAAAAAATAAATTAACGTTCAGCAGGATTGTCAGTTGGCTGTGCCGGTTGTGATGTTGTCGTTGCAGCAGGCCTTGTTGATCGGTTTTGCGTAGTTGTTCTTACAGGAATTGTAGCGGGTCGTGGAGGTGGTGACACCAAAGGTTCAGTCACTATTGGTGGTATTGCAAGCGTATCAACAGGTTTTCCTATAGGGAAATAAATATCAGTGACCCATTTAGATGGCTGCCTTGTTTGCTGCATGTTTACTGAATAAACTTCTACATATTGTCCAGTAGTATTAAGTTCCATTTGCTTTTCTGCAATATGGCTGTAGGCTTTGTTCCATGCTTCCTTAAGATGGGAGTAATCGCCGTTTAGCGTAGTTTTTAATGCTGTAAACGATTTAAGTTCACCACCAACAAATTCACTGCCCGGCGCTGTAAATATCTCTTCTTTAAGCGGGATGCAAATAGTATAGGCAGCGCTGTTGTTTAGCCTGTCATATTTATCATATACAACAAACGGCACACCATTTTTACCCATGTTATTGGCTTTTACAAAGCTCAGCAGCCTTGGTATTACCGATGCCACGCGTTGGTTAATACCG
>CEQG01149300.1_pt1 | contig 34668 bp, 43 predicted proteins | sample 350301 | NCBI WGS metagenome assembly CEQG01 (sample SAMEA2621242, study PRJEB7988) | marine metagenome | isolation source: saline water (ENVO:00002010), including | reverse complement strand
TGATGTGAAAAACCTTGTGAACATCACTTCCGATGCTCCGGTACATGATGACTTAAGAAAAGCCTTCAGGAACATGATACCGTTTTTCGTGCATGTATGTGAAGAAACAACTAAAGAAAGCCTTATCAAAAGTGCTATTAAAGACCCTGAAGAGCATCTTGAACGCAAAGAAGATGATGAAGAGGGGAAAGAATATCCGCTGTTAAATTTCCGGGTATTTGGATTTGAGATTGGCGGCAAAGATGATAGTGAAGGCATAAAGCTCATTGGTGAAAAGAGGCTTGCAATAGGGGATTGGATAACCTTCACAACTCCACTAATCAGACTTGATGGTGATTATAAGTTCATTGCTGAATTAACTGAAGCTGCTTACACCTTGAGGCATGAGGTTTTTGAATACATGCAAGGCAAGCAGGCCCCGCGACAGGCTCAATTCAATATGTTCGATAGCAACGAAGAAGAAGAAGAAGGAATTTAATATCTGGGCTTTATGATGCAAATAGTTGAACAACCTACTGAATATCATATCAGGATTGATTATAACCGTTTCAGGACTCGTAATCAAAACGAGGTAAAAAAAATATTAGGTTCCCGGTTCGACTGGCATAGAAAATTATGGATTGTGCCTCTTCATCAAAAAGAAGCTCTTGAGCAATTAAAGGTTAAATGTGGTGCTGAATGGATAACCGTTTCAAATAAAGGCCCGCAGGTTTTAGGTATTATTCCACCAATGCCAGATTTAACCTTTAATCTACCATTGAAAAATGGAGAAATGAGGCCTTATCAAATGCAGGGCGTTGCCCGGGGCATACAGCTAAAGCGGTTTATTAACGGAGATGAGCAAGGCCTGGGCAAAACATTACAATCTATAGCCACAATTTATGGCGCCAATCTTATCGGTGAGGTTACATTTCCATGTCTTGTTATATGCCCATCATCTACAAAGATTAACTGGCAGCGTGAGTGGGAGCAATGGACCGGGAAAAAAGCTATGATTTTGACTGACAAAGTTAAAGCTAACTGGCATCGATATTTTGAGATGGGAATGAATGATATTTTCATCTGCAATTATGAAAGCCTGAAAAAATACTTTGTTGATTATATGCCGCCCAAAGGCAAACTAAAATCATCAGCCGATATAGTGATGAACGAGAAAGTTAAACTTATCAGGTCGATTATTATTGATGAAAGCCATAGATGTAAGGATGCCGGCACCCAGCAAACAAAAATAGCCTTGCAGATATGCAGGGGCAAAGAGTGGGTTGTATTGCTTTCAGGAACCCCGGTTGTAAATAAGCCGGTTGACTTATTTCCGCAATTAGCAATAATGGGCAGGCATAATGAGTTCGGAGGCCGAAAGGGATTTTATGAAAGGTATTGTGAGGGTGGCAGGGGTGCCGCGAACCTTAAGGAACTAAACTACATGATGAACATGAGTTGTTTCTTTAGGCGTGAGAAAAAGGATGTTGCTAAAGACTTACCAGAAAAGCAAAGGCAAACCATTTTATGCGATATAACAACCAGAACCGAATATAACAAGGCGAAACATGACTTTGTATCATTCCTTGAAGAAAAGGGCTGTAATGACGTGGAAATAGCCCGTAAGCTACGAGGTGAGATAATGGTGAAGATGGGAGAACTCAAAAAAATAGCTGCAAAGGGTAAAATCAATGAGGTTCGTGATTTTGTAGATGAGATACTTGAAAGTGGTGAAAAACTGGTTTTGTTCTGTAACCTGCACTCAATTGTTGATGAGTTGTTGAAATATTACCCTAATGCCGTAACCGTTACAGGCCGCGACACAATGGAGCAAAAACAGATATCTATTGACAAGTTTCAGAAGGATGCCGACACTAAGCTTATCATCTGTAACATTAAGGCAGCAGGTGTAGGTATTACGCTTACAGCTTCATCAAGGGTTGCATTTATAGAGTACCCATGGACCTATGCCGATTGTGCGCAATGTGAAGACAGGGTTCACAGGATTGGCCAGGTTAATAATGTAATGTGTACTTACTTTCTGGGGCATAATACGATTGATGAAGATTTGTATAGAATGATACAGGAGAAGCGGCATACTGCAAATACCATTACCGGGGCAACTGATAATATGGATATGAGCTTTATTGATAATGTGGTAAACCTGTTTAAGAAGTAAAAGCTATGGCAGACAACAAAAAATCTTTTGTTGCTTATACGGACTGGGGTAACATCTTTAATATGCTTAATGATGATGAAGCCGGAAAGCTGGCAAAACACCTTTTTTCCTTTGTAAGCGGAGAAACTAATGAACTTGAAAGTAGAATGCTCAAGATTGTATTTGAGCCTATCAGATCAACTATTATACGGGATTTAGAGAAGTATGAACAAGTTAAAGAAAGGAGGGCTGAGGCAGGTAGAAAAGGAGGAATTAAAAGCGGTGTATCAAGAAAGCAAAACGAAGCAAACGAAGCAAATGCTTCTTTTGATAAGCAAAACAAAGCAAATGAAGCTGTAAATGATACTGATACTGGTAATGGTAATGTAAATGATACTGGTAATGGTAATTCTAAAAGTAAAGTAGATATAGAAAGCCGCAAATTAAAATTTGCTTCCACTCTCCAAGAGTTTAATAACACATATCCCCGCTCAATGTTGAAAGAATTTTATGAGTATTGGACTGAAGAAAATAAATCAAAATCAAAATTTAGGCAGGAACTTGAAAAAACATGGAATCTGAAAAGGAGATTAGAAACCTGGGCAAGAAACGATAAAAATTTTAGTGATGGAAAATCAATTAGTAATTCAAGCGGAACAAATACAAGTCAAGGTTATAAACCAGCAACTGTCAATACAGAAAAGCTTATTCGAGACCTTACCTCAGATATTGAGAATGGAAATATCCCAGGCCAATATTAAAGATTGCCCTGTTGAAACCAAAACCAAATTAGCAGAAGACCTTTTTCGATTATTACAGGTAAGAGAGAAAAATTCTGAAATGGTTAAAGATTGGCTTCTTTTCCTGAATGGATCATCTTTCAACAAACTAACTCCGGGTGAAATTTATATAGCTTTTAAAATGGCTATGAGTCGTGAACTACTTGATAGCAAAGGTAAAGAGATTGAATTATTACCTGAATTGAGTAACAATACAACTGGTAAAGTTTTAAGCGCTTATCTGAAATACAAACATGAAGATGCTGTTTACCAAAATGCTAAAGACAAATTAAGGCAGCATGCATTACCCTCATTTCAGGAGCCGAGTGATGAGCAAAAGAAAGCCATCAGGGAAAAGTTTCTTGAATTCATTTTCATTGAGCTAACAGACCATAGACAATTTGGTTATCCATCTGATGCATGGATGCTTTATGAAGACATTGAGCATAAAATTGTATTAGCAGATGAAGTCAAAGAACGTCTTTACAGGATGCAGGAAAAAAAGTATTACAAAGAGCTCGATGCTGAAGCCCGAAGTAAAAAGGAGCATGTGAAGTTTGCTCAAACATTACAGGATTTTTTAAAGAATAAAAAATCAGGCAAAAGAAACGGTGTAGTGCAAAACAGGTGTAAAAGCATTGTTGTGTGCAATTACCTAAAAAAATATTTAACAGATTACGAAACTTTTAAAAATGCAATTATCAAATAATTATGGATGAATTTGTAAAACTACTGGAAGGGCTTGCTGAAGATATTGGCGACACCCGCGCACTGGAGCTTATTAATAAAGCTACCGAAATTCAAGAAGGTTATGAAGAAGACATTAAGACCTTAAATGATGAAAAAACTTCACTCAAAAGAAAGCTTTCAAAAGCAGAAGAAGAAAGAGATGAATTCGAAAACGAGATTTGTCAGCTTGAGGGTAAAATGGGTAAGCTTTTAATCATACCTGAAATTTATGATAATATCATAACAAGAGGTTTTGTAGAAAATATTTTCCAAAACCTTGATAAAATTAACGCTTCATCAAAAGTTATATATTAACAAATACCTATAAAAATGAAATTTACAATCAACACAAATGACATTTTAAAGCGGCTGCAATTAGTCGGAACCCTAATTAAAACGCCAAACACAATGCCGATACTCGACAATGTGTTATTCACAATGGATAAGGGCATATTAAGGCTTGAGGCTACAGACCTCGAGATGCGCTCAATTATAGAAATGCCGATAAGTGTAAAAACAAAATTCAGCGTGTGTGTGCCTTACCAGCTTTTGGTATCAACGCTTAAAGGTTTTCCTAATGCACCTGTAGAACTTGAGTTTGCAAACGGACTTTTGATTATAAGATCAACAGAAAGTACTGTATCTAATGGTAAATATGAAATACCAACAGAAAAGCCGGAAGATTTTCCTGCTAACAAATTTGAGTTTACAGGTGAAAAGATTTCATTCAATGCACTTGATTTTGTTGAAGCCATAAAAAAGGCATCTAACCACATTGATGCTAATAACATTAATGGAATGCAGAATTTGCTAATTCATGTTAAGGAAGATGCTGTTAAAGTTGTGGGCGGTACTGGATTCCTGATTTATGAACACAGCATTAAAGGGCAAGGAATTGAAAAGAAACTATTAATTTCGATGAGTGTTGTAAAATACCTTACATCTACCATTACTGAAGAGTGTGAACTTGAAATGAGTTACACTGACAACCACATCTTCTTTGCCCTTGAAGGCAGGCAAATAGGTGCTTTGCTATGTGATGCTAATTATCCTGATTACGAAAGGTTATTTAATGCCAAAAACACAGACAAAACATACAAAGTTGAGCCTGATATATTATTCCCTGCATTAAAGAGAATCTGTAATCTTACTGATAAAAACAGCAATGTAGTAGCATTCGATTTTAAGGGAGAAACACTTGAAATGATATTTAACCATTCGGCTCAAAAATGTAATGCAAACGAAATCGTCAAAACTGATTACGAGGGTGAGCCTTTAAAGTTAGGCTTTATAGCAAACCAGCTTAACGGATGCTTGAGGCTGCTTGACGGACCAATAGTTTTAGAAATGTCTTTACCGAATAAGGGTGCTTTCATAACCGCTGATAATGCCAGAGCAATTGTGATGCCTGCAAAACCATAACATGAAACCGGGTAGAAAATGTTACATAGCCGGCAAGATAGGTGATTTACCTGAAGCCGAATTTAAGGCTAATTTTCAGGCAGCCGTTAATGATGTTTATGAACCGGTATCACCTTTAGAATTACCGCATAATCATAATAAAAGCTGGCAGGCATACATGAAAGAAGATATAACCGCTATGCTGCAATGCAAGGCTGTATATGTTCTAAAAAACTGGAGAACCAGCCCGGGCGCAACTATAGAAGTTGAACTCGCAATGAAACTGAGCATTGATATTATTTTTCAAAAGTAAAAGCTTATAGATTTCGCCGCCATAGCGGTTTATAATTATAAGCATGGATTACGAGTCTTTCCTAAAATCCAAAATAAAAATTAACGAAAAGCAGGGATTTGATTTTGATGAAACCATTATAAATCCAGCTTTGAAGCCACACAACAAAATAATGGTAAAGTGGCTTGTGGAAGGTGGCAGGCGTGCCTGCTTTGCTTCTTTCGGACTTCACAAAACAGTTACCCAGTTAGAAACTGTACGCTGCACACTTCATTACACGGGCGGTATGGGCTTAATAGTATGCCCTCTGGGTGTAAGGCAGGAATTTAAAAGAGATGCCGTTAAACGCCTTAAATGGGATAAAGAGCCAAAGTTTATCCGTTCTGAAAAAGATTTAGAGGGTGATGGAATTTACCTAACGAATTATGAAACCATCAGGGATGGGAAACTTGACCCCGCATTATTCAAAGTGGTTTCACTTGATGAAGCAAGCATTTTAAGAGGCCTTGGCGGCTCTAAAACTTTCAGGGAGTTTATGCGGCTGTTTACAGGTGACGAAGGGCCTAAAGGTGACAGAAAGGGTAAAGAGCGTGTTCCATACCGTTTTGTAGCTACAGCCACACCATCACCAAATGATTATATAGAGCTTCTTGCTTATGCTGATTTTCTTGGTGTGATGGATGTATCACAGGCAAAGACGCGATTCTTCAAAAGAGACTCAACCAAAAATGATAACCTAACATTACATCCTCACAAAGAAGAGGAGTTCTGGTTGTGGGTTGCATCGTGGGCACTGTTTGTGAATAAGCCTTCTGACCTTACAGGAAACCTTGAAGATGATAAAGGCTATGACTTACCACCGTTAGAGGTTCACTGGCATGAAGTACCAACAGACCATAGTAAAGCAGGCATAGCAAAATCCGGCCAGTACAGGCTGGTTAAAGAAACTGCATTAAGCCTTAGTGATGCAGCATCAGAAAAAAGAGATAGCCTGCCAAACAGAATTGCCAAGCTATTAGAGCTACGGGAAGTGGAGCCCGATGCACACCGAATAATATGGCACGACCTTGAAGCTGAGCGTAACGCTATTGAAAAAGCTATACCATCAATAGTAAGCATATTCGGCAAGCAAGATCTTGATAAAAGAGAAAAAGCAATCATTGACTTTTCAGAGGGCAAAATTCAGGAGTTGGCAGCAAAGCCTGTTATAGCGGGTTCAGGCACTAACCTGCAGGAGCATTGCCACTGGGCAATATATCTCGGCATAGGCTTTAAGTTCAATGATTTTATTCAATCAATACACAGGCTACAAAGGTTTCTTCAAACACACCCGGTAAGGATTGATTTAATATATACAGAGGCGGAAGCAAATGTAAGAAAGGCCCTTGAGCGTAAATGGAACCAACATAACAAATTAGTACAAAAGATGACTGACATAATAAAAAAATTCGGGCTTTCTCATTCAGCAATGGTTCAGGCCCTTGAACGTAAAATCGGAGTTGAACGAGTTGAAGTGAAAGGAGAACTCTACACTGCTGTACTTAACGACAATGTGCCTGAACTAAGGAGCATGGAAAGTAACAGTGTAGGGCTTATTCTTACTTCATGGCCATTTTCTAACCAATATGAATATTCTCCGAATTATGCTGATTATGGGCATTCTGAAAATAATGCACAGTTTTTTGAGCAAATGGATTTCTCAACGCCGGAAGCATTCAGAGTGTTGAAGCCCGGCAGGATAGCTGCAATACACGTTAAAGACAGGATTGTTCCGGGCGGCTTAACAGGACTTGGATTTCAAACGGTGTACCCGTTTCACCTTGATGCCATACTACACATGACAAAGCATGGCTTTGCCTTTCTCGGTATGAAAACCATTGTTACAGATGTGGTTCGTGAAAATGACCAGACAAACCGTTTAGGATGGAGTGAGCAATGTAAAGACGGTTCCAGGATGGGTGTAGGAATGTCGGAGTACCTGTTAATATTCAGGAAGCCGCAAACTGACAGCACGCGGGGCTATGCTGATGAACCGGTTATAAAAGACAAAGGAAAATACTCCCGGGCACGTTGGCAGGTAGATGCCCACGGTTTTACAAGGAGTTCCGGCAACCGATGCTTAAAACCTGAAGAGCTTAAGGATTTAACCCATAAGCAAATATTTCAGGAGTTTAAAGAGTACTCACTGAATAATATATATGATTTCGAACACCATGTTAAGATTGGTGAAACTCTTGACTTATACGGTAAGCTGCCATCAAACTTTATGTTGCTGCAGCCGCAAAGCTGGGATGATGATGTCTGGACTGATGTTACCAGAATGCTCACTTTGAACGGTAGCCAGTGGAGTTATGGAAAGGAAATGCATATATGTCCTTTACAGTTTGATATTGTTGACAGGGCTATCACACAATACAGTAATGAGGGCGATATCGTGCTTGATTATTTTGGAGGCCTTATGACTGTACCGTATAGGGCTGTAATGCTCGGCAGGCGTGGTTATGGTATAGAGTTAAACCCTTCTTACTTTTTTGATGGTGTTCATTATTGTAAAGCAGCTGAGGACAATGTATTGATGCCATCACTTTTAGACTTGATAAAAGAGGAAGAAAATGCTGAGTAAGGAAGAAAAAATCAAAGATATTTTAGAATACCACCCTACAAGGAACGAGCGCAAATATGTTGCTCGTTACCTGTGGGCGGTGTATCGGGGTAAGCAAGATGTAATTTCTGAAATGGAGGCTTTCGGCGATAATATCCGCAGAATAGCTTATAACCTTTATGCTCAGGAGCGCGCACTGTTATTCGGTTTTACAGAGCTTTATTTTGATGCGGGTTGGCTGAAATATTATGAATGGCTGGAAAGAAAAGAGATTGAAATAACACCAAATAATGCTGTTAGATTTAATAAAATAATGCTGGCTAAAGGTGTTAACGGCAAATGGGCTTATGGCTTGCATTACGGCTTTGGGGCATCTGGCGGGGGTTGGTCGCCATCTATTTATGATGAGCCTTATAATTCCGAAAAAGAAGCGTTAACAGCCGCGTTAAATCAGATGGTGAAATACTTCAATGAAGCACTTGAAAAGGCACCCGGTGATAGTTTTGGTAATTACAATGTAAAATTCATCAAAGCCGTATTGGCAAAATGTAACGAGATGCTTAACCCTAAGCCAGTTCAGGAGCAATTTAGCCTTTTTGAATAATGAACTACATCAATCACAGGAAGCAATTAGTTAAACTGGCACACCGGTACATGGTGTTCATGTTTGAATGTGGCAACCCTGATGATGTGGCAAAACTGGAGTCTGAACTCCTTAGAATGAAAAATGAAATTGCTCACATAGATGCTATGACTGAGTATAAAAAGGCACAAGAGCGCCAGACTATAGAATGGACAGTAACAAGTATAATTGAATTTATATAATATGCAACAACAGATAAATGTATTTGGTGTAGAAAAAATAACGGTGGCTGAAAGTATAGAACTAACTATTGCCAGTCTTAAAGAATATGGTAGCCGTCACAGACATTGGGCTGCAGCATGGAGTTGGGGTAAAGACAGTACAACAGTTGTAACACTAGTTACCCAATTAATCAATACAGGACAAATACCAGCGCCAGAAACCTTTACCATTTTTGCAGCTGATACAAGGATGGAACTAATACCTCTTTGGTTATCAAGCCAGGTAATTAAAAAGCAATTAGAAGAAAGGGGGGTAACTGTAAAAATAGTAACAGCGCCACTTGATGACAGGTTCTTAGTGTATATACTTGGTAGAGGAGTGCCACCACCTTCAAACACGTTTAGGTGGTGTACTGGGCAGATTAAAGTAGAACCTATGGAAGCTGCTCTTTCAGAATATATCCAACAAAAAGAAGAAAAGATTTTAATGCTCACAGGTGTGAGGCTTGGTGAAAGCGCTATAAGAGATCAAAGGATAAATATCAGCTGTAGTAAAGATGGTGCTGAATGCGGACAAGGTTGGTATCAAACAGGATTGCAAAATGACTTGTGCGCTACCCTTGCTCCAATACTACACTGGAGGGTATGTAATGTGTGGGATTGGTTAAAGGTTTTTGCACCAATGAAAAAACACGGCGGATGGAATACCTCATTATTAGCCGATGCCTATGGTGGTGAAGAAGCTGAAGAGATAAATGCCAGAACAGGTTGTTTAGGCTGCCCCCTTGTTAGCAAAGACACAGCCCTTGATGTAGTATTAAAAAATCCAGTTTGGGAATATTTAAGGCCGTTAAAAAGGTTGAAAGTAATATACAGGGAAATGAAGCTACCCCATAACAGGTTGAGAAAGCCGGGCGGGGAGAGGCGTAAAGATGGAAAGCTTTCAAAGAATCAACAAAGAATGGGGCCACTAACACTGGAAGCGAGATTAAAGTTTCTTGATGAAATATTGAAAATTCAAGATGAAGTGAATACAGGTGCAGAAGCAAGTAACATGCCTCAGATTGATATTTTAAATACAGAAGAAATTGAAAGGATTAAAGAGCTAATAGAATTAAAAACTTGGCCGCAAAAATGGACAGGTGATGAGCCTAATGCTGCTGAACCGCAACATTCCATAAAAGCAGATGGCAGCATTCACTACAATATTTTTCTTGATTGGAAATAATTTATAACATAACAAATTTAACAATGGCAAATAAAGCTGAGACAACAAAGGAAATAACCAATTCTGAAACCGTTTACGAGCTTCGGAAAATTAAGAAACGTATCAGGGCATCAGTTGATGTATCGGGTGATGAGAATGCGGATAAATCTATCAGGGCGATAGACCGCGCAATAAAAGTACTGGCTGAAATAGGCTGGGTAATTGATTAATAACTTAAATAAAGCGTAGCGGCTATAACGCTGTAGATTATGTATAACAATAATAGCCAACGAGAAATAGAAAGAAAATACAAATACCTTCTACATAAGGTAAGTAATGACGAATTTTACAAAATTGACCTTTCTAACCGTATTAACTGTTATACCTGTAAGCAGTGTAAACACATCACGAAAACTAAAGATGTAGATGCAGGTGTTACTCCTATGTTTCATACATGCGAAAAGTGCAGTCATACAGCAATAAGCAGCATGTATAAAGACATTGCTCCTGAAAAAAATCCCACACAAGAATGGTATCGACCGTCTTTGTTGGAGTGTTTTAAATTAAAAAAGAACCAACATCTTTTAGAGCATGTACTTTCAGGTGGATTACTCAACAGAATTATTCAAACAAAGCCCCAAAATTAGGGGCTTTTTTTATACCTACAATCGTGAAAATCACTATATTTGTGTTAATAAAATCCACTCGATTTTAATAATATTTCACCGCGACACTTTCGCATAAGATTTCATAACACCCACTTAATTAATGATAATCGGAATTGACCCAGACACCAACAAGTCCGGCGTTGCTATTAAAGATGATTTAGGGATAGAGCTTAAAACCTTAAAATTCTTTGAGTTGTTTGACCTTTTAAAAGGCAATGCAACCCGTATCAGAAAAGTCAGAATAGAGGCATCATGGCTTATAAAAAGCAACTGGCATAAGAAAGTAAAAGGCAGCGCGGCGGTAAATGCGCGCATCGGGAACCACACAGGCAGCAACCACGAAACAGGCCGTAAGATAGTAGAAATGTGCCAGTACCTGAAAATCCCTTATGATGAAGTCAAGCCTTTAAAGAAAATATGGAAAGGTCCTGATAAGAAAATTACTCATGAAGAATTGTCCCGGATGGTGCCTAATTTACCTAATCGGACAAATTCAGAACAACGAGATGCGTGTCTGCTAATCCTTTAATCTATGAACGCTAAAGACAGGAAAAGAGCATTTAAAAAATGCAACAACTCTAAAACCTCATATGCCACTTACTATGATGCAGCCGAGGCATTAAGGCGAATACGACAAAAGTCTAACGCTCCTAAAAAACCTGTAAGGGCTTACAAGTGTGAGTGTGGTAAATACCACTTAACATCAATGCCGATAGCAGATGCTAATACCATTAAGAAGAAGGTTGACGAAAGGGTAAAGAAACGCGAAGAGCGATTTATAAATCGTGAAACGGAATACTGGAAAAAGAGATTTAAGATAAGAGATTAAGCATGGCAGCACCAATAGGGAATCAATTTTGGAAACTTAGAAGTAAGCACGGCAGAGATAAGCTATTCTCCACTCCTGAGCTATTGTGGGATGCAGCGTGTGAATACTTTGAATGGTGCGACAATAACCCACTCACAGAAGATAATATCGAAGTTATAAGGGTAAACGGCATAGGTGATGAAATAAAGCGTGTGCCAAAGTACAAGATGAGACCATACACCCTCAATGGATTATGTATTTATCTCGATTGCTGTACAGAATACTTTAGAAAGTTTGAAGACAACAATAAAGATTCTAAAGATTTTATCACAGTCATTACGCGTATACGAGAAATTATATACGAACAAAAGTTCTCAGGTGCTGCAGCAGGCTTCTTTAATGCTAATATAATAGCAAGGGATTTAGGATTGAGCGAGAAACAATCTATATCTGTTACAGAACAGCCTTTATTCCCGGAAGATACAGAATAGACAAAAACTATTGATTTTAAAAAATATTGTGAATTGAGGTTTATCCCGCCCGTGGCAAGATGAGACATTAAAAATTAAAACATCAGTAAAATCAGTATGTTTAAACCCATAGATAAATACTATCAAAATGTTTAAAAGAACTACAGCCATAAATAAATTGCTTGCTTTGAAGAAGCGTAAGCGTGTTATACAGGGTGGCACATGGGCTGGTAAAACATTTGGTATAATGCCGTTATTGATTGATAAAGCCTCAAAGTACCCAAACAAAAAGATAACCGTTGTAGCTGAAACTATACCTGCCATAAAAGAGGGTGTTCTTGATGACTTTAAGAACATCATGCAGATGACTGGCCGTTGGAATGAAAAGAACTTTAATGCTACTGACAGGGTGTATAAGTTCCCTGCAACGGGTTCAAGGATAGAGTTTAAATCATTCGATTCTCTTGGTAAAGCTAAAGCGGCTGGCAAAAGGACTGATTTGTTTATTAATGAGGGCAACTATATAGCCTTTGAGATAGCCGATGCACTTATGATGCGTACCAGTGAGAGAATCTGGATTGACTTTAACCCTACCAATGAGTTTTGGGCCCATACCGAAGTACTGACAGGTGATGATGCTGAATTTCTACTACTGAAATACACCGACAATGAAGCCCTTCCGGAAACCATTTACAAAGAGCTTATGACAAAGATTGAGAAGTCTAAAACTTCTGAATATTGGCGTAACTGGTGCAAGGTGTATATAGATGGTGAGATTGGCAGCTTAGAGGGTGTTATATTCACGAACTGGAAACAGATTGATGATATACCCGCCGAGGCTACATTAATCGGTTACGGGCTTGATTTTGGCTATACCAACGACCCTACAGCATTGGTAGCTATTTACAAGTGGAACGGTAAAAGAATACTTGATGAAGTGCTGTATCAAACAGGGATGATAAACAGCGAAATAGCAAAATACATTAAAAAAGGCATTCCTGTATTTGCTGATAGCGCCGAGCCAAAGAGTATTGAAGAAATACGCAGGCATGGTATTAATATAAAGCCTGTTGTAAAAGGTTCTGACAGTATCAATTTCGGCTTACAGGCAATGCAGAACCAGGAATACCTGATAACATCTAACAGCCGCAACATTATCAAAGAGTTCAGGGCTTATAGTTGGGATAAAGATAAGATGGGTAAAAGGCTTAACGTGCCTATAGATACATTTAATCACTCTGTTGATGCTATCAGGTATCACGAGATGATGACTGTTGGTGGATTGGTAAAAGATTACAGAACTCGCATAAGGGTAGGATGAAAAACATCACCATAAAAGAATATGCTCAGCTTCAGGATGCATCAGAATATGCCATACTGGAATTTGTAAAGCCTGCAAACAGCTTTGCGGGTAAATCTTTTACAGTAAACAGCATGCCGTTCACTAATGTTAAGTATTGCATTCGCTTAATAGGTAATATGAATGACTGGAATACATTATGCCAGCTATTCACTATCTGCTTTGATATTGATGATGATGCATTCTGGAATGCTCGTGTAAAGGAGTATTTTCAGGCGCGCCAATACATAATACAGCAGTTCAAAAATGCTGTTGAAATCGAAAGCAAATTGTTTGCATCACAGGATAAAGATGCCCATCTATGGAAAATGGCAGGTTCTGAAAGGCTTATGCCTTATAACGATTTGCTGCCGTTAATCAACCTGGGTAAGATGCTTGGGCAATACCCTCAAGACTTAGGCAGGAAGCCTTATGTAGAAATAATATCGCTGCTTGCAGCAACAAAGGTACAGAGTGAAGTAGAACAGGATTTCTTAAAACTTAAAAAGTAATGTGTGATTGTGATTATAATAATGTCTTTCGCAACTTGATGATAGAGTATTTGGAAGCTATTTACTTTACTCCATTCGTAAAGGCTGATAAGGTTAAGCCTATAGAGTTTTATATAAATTCACATTTAAAAAAATAGTAACATGAGTGATATAGTAAGAATATTTGAAACAGTAGCAAGCGAAAAGGGCTATGAGTACCACTATGGCAAAAAGGCTGCTTTAAACCTATTGGGTGGCAGTTTGGATGCAGATAAAACATACCTGCTTCATGAGTTTACCAACCGAAAAAGCAATTATAACAGTAGCGGCACAGCTATCACCGGTATTACTTATGAGGGTAAAATGTTCCTGGTTAAGCAAAGCAATTTAGACCAGCAATATTTTCAGGAAAGAGGCGAACAAGATTCATCAAAGTATAATGTGAATATTGAGCCTTTGCTTGATGAGTTTAAGGCTATCGGAAATATGCTTGCATGTTCTGGATATGAGGTTATGCAGTGGGATAATATAGATGTTACCGATGCCCTCGATGTTAACATGGACGGAATATTAATTTCTTATAAAGTAAAAGTGATATGATAATAACTGAAGAAAATTTAAAGGAGATAGGCTTTTTCAATTTCAGCAGTATTGATGATTTTGGCATTGATGAATGGCGTAAAAATGCAAATGACTGCATGGTTACATACTACTTAAAAGTATGTTTTTCTGATTTAGGATTGAGAAATGTTTACATTCATTATCCTAATGGATCTGTTAAAGAATTTAAATCCGTTATCGAATTTGATGAGCTGATAGATTTAATTAATTTACACACATAATGACAGTAAATGAAGTGATGCAGCAGGAGTTTGAAGCCATCAGAGATGAGCTGATAAGTGCCTATGATGCTAAAGGCATGCGTTCATCTGGTGAGTGGGCTGATGCCCTAGAGGTTAAAGTTTCAGAAAGCGGCAACAGGGTAAAAGGAGCAATACTCGGCCTGCCATACTCTCAACAATTGGAAACAGGGCGCGCCCCCGGAAAACAACCGCCGAGCAAAGCTATTGAGAAATGGATTTATGAAAAAGGCATATCAGCCTCTATAGAGGGCAAAATATCTATCAGTAGCCTTGCATATCTTATTGCCCGTAAAATTGCAAGAGAGGGCTGGAAAAGGGAGCAGTACGGGGGAGTGGAACTTATATCAGAAGTCATAACCCCGCAAAGGATACAAGCTATTATTGATAAAGTAAGCGATATTTACATCTCAAGGGTTTCAACTGAGTTAGTAACATTTTTAAAACAGGCAGCATGATAATATTTACAGGAGGCATAGGCTTAACGAAATTACGCCCTGCATACAGCAATGACATTTACACATTCAGCACCGATGCCGGTACGCCGTTGTATTGTGATATAACATCTCAAGGCCTTTCAATGATTAGGCTATATCCGCGCCCGGATGGTTCATTCTGGCTAAACCTGAAGCCATACATAAGCGCTATTATCAATACAAGGAAATTTGAAGACAATGTTGTTACTGACTTTCAAAGTCCGAACCCGCAATCTTTTATTTATGACTTTACAACCGGTACATATCTAAACCTTAACCTTACATTTACCATTACCCTTGATGATGATAGTACAGACAGCATAAGCTATGTATTGACATGGTATGCAGGATGCAGCCAGATTGGTGATCTATCTCCATTGCTTAATACTGAATTTCATGTGCTAACACCTTCTTTAAAAAGCACTACAAATAAATATTACCTGAAATATTGGGCCGGATATCCTTTTGACTTATCCATGTACTACAATGGTGATAACATCACACTTGAAAACACTACAACGGGTTATAGTGTAGATTTTGAAACGTTCAGTGAAGTTAATCGAATATTCCTGTCAGATGGCAGAACCAGCGAAACACTCGAAGATATTATGCCGGTAGCTGATGGTTACAATACTATCAGAATAATGGCCGATGGCACACCCTCGGATAATGACAAATATATTATCATCAATAAGCAGCCAATAACATGCGGGGTTTACGTAAAATGGCTTAACAGCCGGGGAGGGTATTCGTATTGGCTTTTTGAAGATACCGCAAAGGTTGACAGAAGCACCAGGAGCATGGGTGAGATAGAAAACAACTATAGCAACAATGAAAGCACAATGGCCAGAACTTTAAATATCGGCATGGATGCACAAGATAGGATAAGGGTTACAGCCGAATTGCTTAGTGAAGACGATACAGCCATACTTAAAGACATATTGTCGAGCCCTAAAATTTATATGTTTACAGGTGAGCCAGCTTCACAAAATGACTACCGCAACTGGATTGAGGTAATGTTAGTTACAAATTCAACTGTTGTTAAAAACCATAAGGAAAAATTAACTAATTTCGTATTAGACTTCCGCGCCCCTATGCGCGATACCCAAACACTATAATTTTTCTCCTGATATTTCCTTTTGCTATGGATAGTTGCCAATAACATTATACATAAACAATTATAAAATTGACATTGAGAATGCTGCCATTAGCCAAACAAAACAGGTTAACGACATAGCATCATTGTCTGACAGGCAAACTAACTACACTAACCGCATCAGGGTGCCTAAAACAGCCAATAATAAAAAGGCATTCGGTTACGCTACTATACCCGGTAACCTTTCACCATACCCATATCAGAAGAATGAATGCAGCATGTACAGCGATACAGGGGAATGCTATGTTTATAAAGGGTGGGCAATCATATCAGATGCAGGAGATTATTATGAAGTCGTAATTTATGATGGAATAATAGATCTGTATAAAGCTATCGAAAACAAAAGCCTTTCTGATATGGGGCTTAACGAGCTTAACCATGAAAAAGATGTGCCAACGGTTGTAAATAGCTGGACAGTTGAGCAAAAGAACTTCCGCTACCTGGTTGTAGATTACAACGGTAAAACGGGCGATACCTTTAACGGCGAAATCAATATTGATTATCTGGTGCCGTCTGTGTGGGTGCCTTATTTGTGGCAAAAAATACAGAGTTATTTTGGTGTGGTATTTCAGGGAACGTTGTTTGATACGTTGTATTTCCGTAACCTGTACATGAGTTATCCGAAAGGGCTTTCATCTGTAGATAGCGAAACGCTAATCTATCAGGCAAATGATAACACGTTTGAAGATACTACCGATAATGGCAGGTATTTGAAATACCTTTCTACCGAGGTATATGATATAGCGAGCGACTTTAACGGCGTGCATTTGAGGATGCCGGAAACGGGCAAATACAGGATAACCGTTGAGGCGAACGTTTTTAATATACTTCAGTACAAAGGGGCTATAAAAATTGGTATTAACAGTGTTGGTGTACCGCCAAACCAGCTAACATCATCTGAATACCTGATAGATACTTATAACAGCAATCAAGATTTTACCGCGTCAAAACTGATAGAAGTTAATGCCAATGATACTGTAGCTTTATCATTCGTAAAGTCTCCAAACGAAAGTGGTAATTATAATTTTTATGCTTATGCTCCTGAGGAGTATTCAGGCACATTTATAAACGTTACCATCCACCGCGTTATACCCAACCAGATAAACTTTGGCTATGCCTTAGAGCAGTTTTCCGTAAAGGACTTTGTAAACGAAATAGTGCAACGTTTTGCCCTAACCATGTATAAAGATAAGTACACCAATACATATCTGTTTCTAACACCTGAAGAAATGATACAGAATGCTGAGTATGTAGATTGGTCGGATAAGTTTCACGGCGGCCACACAGAAAACTATACATACAATGCCTATGCGCGTGAAAATTATTTCAAATACAATTACAATGACAAAGAGGGCAATTATAATGATGGTTTTATTGGTATTGATAATATCAACCTTGCAGATAAAAAAGATGTTGTAAAATCAAAATTATACAGCCCTGAGCGCTTCCCGGTGCAAATGTTCCCAAACAAAACAGTAAGCGTATTCAAGCTATGGGATAAAGAGATAAAGGAGACAGAAGCAGGGCTTGAAACGGAGTATAAAACACTCGATAACCGCTTTTACTTCATGTATGGCGATTATAAGTCATATCCAACGGTAGGGCTGGCATCTGCATACAATGTAATATCTGAAACACTGGAGCAGTCCGCAACGGTTAACAGCATATTCTTAGGTTCATTCAGCGGCCTGACCTTTAAAGATATGGTGCAGCTATTCTACCATCCAATGGCAAAGATACTCAACCGCTTCTCAATGGTTAAGGCACAAATGTACCTTTCGGAAAGTGATGTGGCAAACCTTGATTTTAAAAAGCTATACTATATCAAGCAGCTATCTAACTACTACATGATTAACAAGATTGTAGATTATGTGCCTAAAAGGCTGTGTACTGTAGAGCTTATAAGGGTTATATATGCGGGCGAGCCGGAACTTATAACCGATAATGAAGCCATCAAAATATTAAGCGCCGTTAGGAGTTCTCAGTATGAGTATAGTGTAAACTACTCGTTAAGCTACGACCTTTCAGACGGCCAGGTGCTTAAGTTTGAAACCTCTATTAACGGTAACGTGTGGGTAGATATCAACCAGGACACAAGCAACGTTTCATTTGCCTTCGTAAACCTGCAGGGATACCCGTCAAACTATATCCGCATTACAGATGTTGTTAACAATGTTTCTTCACAACCATACCCGCTATGATAGTAGATTTTAAAAACAGTAAACCCTTTATTGAATTTGGCTTTAATGAAGCTGAAAAAACAGTTGCGCCCGGCGAGGTGTTTAAAGTATGGGTAATTGGCCAATATAACAACAGCCTTTATACTTACCAGCTTTCATGTTCCGGCATCCCTGATGTAGAAAAAATATCTGACTTTGAATATAATGTTAGCTATGCAATACCGGGCCAATATGAAATCACTTTAAACCTGGTGCATGGCTTTCAGAAAAAAAAATCAATTATAAGTAATACCATAACCATAACAGTAGAGTAATGTCAGAGAAAATAGAATTAGCAAAACTGGAATTGAACGTTGAAGCTTTGTTACAAGCTACTGCCAATGTTAAGGATAATATACTATTCCTTCGGGAGCAACAGGCATTGTTGCGTAAAGAGGGCCAGGAAACATCATTACAGTACATTAAGAATGCTGCTGAAATTAAAAACCTTTCTAAAGAATATAACTCTTTAGAAAAGGCCGTCGCATCACAAATAAGTGTTACCGGGCAAATGATTACTAAAGAGCAGGCTTTGGAAAATGCTGTTAAAAGCCAAAATGTAACCATTCAGAATGCTATAGATAACAACAGGGAGTTGCGTGCCATAAAAAGGAATGTTGATGTTACTACTGAAGAGGGCCGGAAAACACTTGAAAGGCTTAACAAAAAGATAGACGAAAACACAACCTTCATAAAAGAGAATGGCGATGCCTATGAGCGGCAAAAAATGGAAATCGGAAATTATAAAGATAACATTGTAGATGCTGCTAATGAGTTGAATGTATTTAATGGGGGGTTTGGTGGCTTCATACAAAGGGCGGAAGCTGCAGGAGGTGTATTGCCGTTGGTTACCAAAAGCTTGGGTGGTGTGGTGCAGGGTATAAAAGGAATGACAACAGCCAGTCTTCGATTTCTTGCAACGCCGATAGGTGCTGTTATAGGTGCTATCGGATTAGTACTGGCTCCATTAATTACGTATTTAACCCAAACACAGGAAGGAATAGATAAGGTAACATCATTTACAAGGCCTCTACAAGCAATATTTCAATCTCTGGTAGGTGTGTTACAAAAGGTTGGAAAATGGCTGTTTGATACATTCAATAATCCAAAACAGGCTATTCAGGATTTTGGCAGGTTGCTAAAAGAAAATATAGAAAACAGGCTAAAGGGTTTTATGGAATTGATACCAAAGCTGGGTGAGGCTTTTGCTTTGTTATTTGAAGGTGAGTTCAGGGCTGCTGCTAAAACAGCTACCGATGCTATGGGCAAAGTTGCTTTTGGAACTGAAAACATAACTGATAAGGTTGTAGCTGCAATGGAGGCTACAGGTGAGTTTCTCGATGAGGCATACACCAAAGGCCAGCTTATAGATAAACTTCAAAAGGAACTTGACAGGGGGCAGGCGATATATACCATACAGACAGGAAATCTAAAGGAGCAGTTTAAGCAGCTTAATCTTATTGCTGAAGATACCAATAACACATTTGCTGAACGTGAAAAGGCAGCAAAAGAAAGTATAAATACTGCACGAGAAATGAATCGCCTGACTGTTGAGAGGCTTGATAAAGAGATTGAGATAATGAAAATTAAACAATCTTTAAATGACACTTCTAACGAAGAAAGACAAGCTCTTGCTGAATTGATTGCCAAGCGTAATGAAGCTAATGCACAAATGCTGGAGATGGAAACAACGCAAAATAACAAGTTAAATGCCATCAGGAAAGAAGCAGCCGCAAAAGCAAAAGCAGAAAGGCAAAAGGCACTTGATGATTATGCTGCAAAGCTACAGCTTGAACTGGATTTATTTGTTGAAATGCAAGAGGGTAAATCCAAATCATTACAAGGTGAATTGACAGAAGCTGAAAGGGTAAAGAATGATAAATTAAAGATTGCTGAAGCTGAATATAAAGCATCTGAAAGGACTGCTAATGATAGGCTGGAACTGGAAATTAAAAAACAGTCTGCAATACGTGAATATGTTGAAGCTACATCTGAAATAACAAAATCCTTTGCAACTGCAGAGTTAGATTTATTCATTCAACAAAATCAGTCGAAACTTGAGAATGCCCGCTTCCTTACTGATGAACTTTATAAAGAAGAAGAGAAGAGGCTTGCATCTGTAAAAGAAAGACAACTCCAGCAATTGGCATTAGAAAAGAATACCAATGCTCAGGTTATAGAACAGAAGCAGGCTAACAACGAAGCTTTGACTCTTAATGACCTTGAATACCTTACTGGCAAAGCTGCTATAGAGCAGGAATACAATGTTGCCATTGATAACAACAATATTGCTTTCAGGGAATTTGTAAAAAAACGTGATGCAGATCAGGCATTAATTGATAAGGAGCTAAAACTTGCTGAAGCAAAATCTGAATATGAGAGGCAACTTATTGAAGAAGATTTTAGGCATCAGCAGGAAATGATAAGGCTTAAAGAGCAGCTTAATGACCGTAAAATAACACAGCAGCAATTTGATATATTCCAACGTGCTGAAGCCGAAAAAACAGCAGCCATACAAACACAACTTGCATTGCAAAAGCAGGAGGCTGAATTAGGAGCATACTCTACCATTGCCGGGGCAATTTCTGAAATGTTTGGGCAAAATAAAGCACTTGCACTTGCAATGGCCGGTATTGATGGCGCTAAAGCAATTACATCTATTTTGGCCCAATATCCAAAGTTTGATGGTGGTATTGCAATGTGGGCCGCTATTGCTGCAGCAGGTGTTACAACAGCAATGCAGGTAAGAAAGATATCCAGCACTAAACCGCCAAAAGAACCGAAGTTTGAAAAGGGTGGGGGGTTAAAGATTTTAGGAGGTAGCAGGCATGCCCAGGGAGGTGTAAAATTCAGCGGTTCAGATGGTACCAGATTTGAAGCTGAGCAAGGTGAAATCATTGGAGTAATGAACCGTAACGCGGCATCTCATTTTCTTGCATTCAACAGCCTTTTTAATTCAGGTGCATCAACAGTATCAAGGCCATCTTATTTTGCCAATGGTGGAGCTATGTCGGTTTCATCCGGGCAGAATATAGATGTTCGTGAATTGGCAATAGAACTTGCTGAAGCTAACCGTAACCTGCCGCCACCGGTTGTAAAGGTGCAGGATATCATATCAGAAACAACTAAAACAGTAACCGTACAATCACAATCAAACTTTTAATTATGGCATCAATACAGGTGATACTAGGGGGCTGGAAAAACTTCATAGACAAATCTGAAGTTACAGAAGAAAAAGCCCGGGAGCGTGCCGATATATGCGCACAATGCCCGAATGCAGTTAAAGGCAAACTGCTTGCATTTATAAAAGATAGCCTTAAGGAAATAGAGGGTTACAAGTGTAGTGTTTGTGATTGCCCTTTAAGTGCAAAATTACGTTCAGAAGATATTTGTCCAATCGGCAAATGGGAATGACACGATATGAAACTATAATTGAACTTGGAGATAAATTTGTCAAGCTTATCGGTAAGGGGTTTGTTCCTGTACACCTGCTTGACTGGAAAGTGTATTATGAAGCCTATCTTGAAGAAAAGCAAGTGCAGAAGTCTAAGAGGCAGGCAGTATTAACACTGATGGCAAAGTATCCGATTTCGGAAAAACATTTATACCAGATTATAAAATTTATGGAAAACTAAAGCCCCTGTTACGGGGCTTTTTTGCGTATTTTCTTTATGTATTCTTTTACCTTTATGTACTCATCATCAAGCAGCCTAAACGTTCTGTTTTTCCTAAGCTCTTTAACCTTTGGGCGGCCAGCACCTTCTCTTTTGCCACCCCTGTTTTCTGTTGTCATAATAAAAATTTTTATATATTTGTAATCAAATGTAGTGCATATGTTATTGACTGATTTTTAATCTATCAATAATAAGGCTATAGGCCGAAGAACACTCTTAGCCCTGCCTCGTTGTGGGGCTTATTTTTTCAATCTCTATTGATGTAAGATATAGAGGAGAATTTCCGGCAGGCTCTGTAAATCCGTTAGAGAAATCAGCCCTTGTATATTCTGTCTTTTCAAGGCCGTAAATCTTTACCTTTTTATTCCCTAAACCCTTTACACCTCTTAACTTACATGTAAGTGGCTGCCATTCGGCACCGGCTGAAAGATATTCAGGCTGATGCGAGCTTAATATTTCAACAGCATCGCATATCCATATACTGCCGTCTGACTCGTTGTGGATTACTTTTTTACCTTTAAAAAGTTCTGCTGCCTGAAAGTTGTCGATTTTAATTGTAGTTTCCATAATGTTTAAATTTTGATTAATTATTTATTTTATTTTTAGTTATGATTATCTAACCTGCGTAATTTTTAGAGTTTTTGTTACCAAAATAAGTATTTGTGTCATATTCGGCAAAATATCCTTTTTCTACTCCATAAGAAATCACTTCTGCAAGTTTTGGATTTTCAGAGCCGTATTTTTCAAGATTTCTTTTTTTAGTTTGCTCATTAGCCATTCTTTGAACAAGCATTCTTAAATCTGTTTTTACCCTTGTGCTTTTTGAAAGCCTTTCAACATTTGCAAATTCTTTAGCGAAAGATAGAAACTCAATCATTTTTTCTTTAACATCTTCGTTTTTCCAAACTTTAAAAATGTATTTAATACTGCTGATAACGCTATCTCTATTTTCTGTTAATATAGTTTCAATTGCTTTCATAATGATTAGTTTTAATTGTTATTGTTTGATGATGTAAAGATACAACTCTTTTTGAAAAAAGCAATACTTTTTTCAAAATATTTCAATCATTTTTATTTATAAAAAAACCGTCTGTTATAGACGGTTAAACAAATCTTCTAAATATTTCTCTTTATTCTGAACTTCTTTAATGAACAAATCTTTATTCATTGGGATTTGAGGCGGTTCCTGCTTTTCACACCATTTGAGGTATTGCAGGTAATGAGCATCATTATCCGTAACAAATGCTTTGTGCCTGTTAATGTAAGGGTTAAGGGCTTCTTTCTGAGCCGCCCGATGTTTTGACATTTGCTCATTATACAGCTTTAGCCACTGCCTGCGGGCGGGCTTTATAAGCAGTACAAGCGCAACGAATATTAACAGGTAAAAAAACATAAACAATTTATATCCACAAAGATATATTTTTCTGAACTAATGAGGTAAGTACTTTATCATTTTACTCTATCTAATTTTGAAAACATGATAGGGAATATTTATATATCAGGTGTAATAGGCGAATATGATGACATAAAAGGTGTTACGCTTATTGATATTGTATCACAGGTAAAAAAAGTGCCTGATGCTACAGAATATATTGTACACATAAACAGTGAAGGTGGCTTAGTTGATACTGGATTTGACATCTATAACTATTTACGGTCTTTAGGTAAACCAATCACAACTATAGGTTCTGGCATTGTAGCGAGTATTGCTACTGTTATTTATATGGCAGGAGATACAAGAAAGCTTGTAGATGGAACTAAGTTTATGATACACAATCCATGGGGAGAGATAAAAGGAAATGCTTCTGAAATGTCTGCTTATGCTGATATGCTTTTAAAAGTAGAAAAGCAAATGCTTGATTTTTATAAAAAAGCATTGAATTTAACAGAAGAAGCTATTGCGCCATTACTCCGGGATGAAGTATTTCTAAATACAGAGCAGCTTACCGCACTTGGTTTTGTAACATCAGAACCTATGCAGGTTGCAGCAAAAGCAGTAATTAACACTAAAACTAATGATAAAATGAACAAAGAAGACAAAGAAGCCAAAGGCATTTTAGCATCTATAGAAAAGATGCTTAAAAAGTTTACCGGCTTCAAGGCAAAAATGGTTCAGGATGCCACCGGCACCGAAATCAATTTTGAAGAGCTTGCAGATGGTGATGCGATTGCCGTTGGTGCTAAAGCTACTATTGGCGGTGAGCCTGCCGAGGGTGAGCATGTTATGCCTGATGGCAGCACTTATGTGTTTGTGGCAGGTGAGCTAACAGAAATAAGGGAAGCTGAAGAAGATGCTGAAATGGCTGCTTTACAGCAGGAGAACGACCAGCTTAAAAGCGAAAAAGAAACCCTCGCTGCTGAAAAAGAAGCTGCTGTTGCTGAAGCAGCACAAGCCAAAGCAAAACTAAAGGAGATTGAAAAAGATGTGGCTAATCTTAAAAAGCAGGTTATGTCTAAGTTCAGTTATGATGGCAAAAAGAACCCTGCTAAAGGGAAAACAAAAGGCAGTGAAGGTGATGAAGTCACTGACAGGGCCGCTGGTGCGAGACAGTATTTAAACAACAAAAAAAATAAATAATCATGCCTATAATTGATGTAGAAGATTTAACGCTGAACCCACAAGAAGTGGAGACAGCAGGCGAAGTGATATTTGAGAGGGCTTACAATGAGTCTGACCTGTCTGAATATCACGATATAGAAACAGGCGTTACCATGAAGCAGCAAATTGTTTTTGCTGAACTTATGGGCATGCTCGGTAAAAAGGCAACAGGCTGTACACCTAATGCTGCTGATGGTTTTGCCATGACTGAGAAGTTCTGGGAACCTGTAATTGAAGATTTCCGTCTTGAGCAATGCCAGCTTGATATGCCTGCACTGCTTAAGCTGTTCAGGAAAGCCCAAAGAATGAACCCCGATTTTTACGATGCTGTAGGCTATGAAGAGTTTGGAGTTATCATAGCAGCTGTAGAGACAGCCCTGCTTGAAAACATGCACCGTAAAATATGGTTTAACGACACGGTGGCTGCAACAGTAGCCAACAGCGGTGTATTTACCAACGGAACAGATTTAGGATACTTTAACTCGTTCGATGGTTTGTTTAAGCAAATTTTTACAGAGGTTCCGGAAACTTCAGCGCAATATGTAGCTATAACTGCAAATGATGGTGACAGCTATGTAAATCAGAAACTTGCTGCTGATGCTGCCTTTTCAATATTTGAAAAAATGGTAGAGGCTGCTGATGAAAGGCTTGCAGGTGCGGAAGATGCTTTTATATTAGCTACACGCTCCCTTGCAGATAACTACCGTTCAACATTAAGGAACAAAAACTTAGGTGCTGGTTTCCTTGAGGTTGTAGAGAATGGCAGGCCGAAGCTGATGTTTGATGGTATCGAGATTAAAGTTCGTTACGACTGGGACAGGAACATTAAGAAGTACCAGGATAACGGTACTACAAGGCACCTCCCTCACAGGGCTATAATGACAACTAAGAGCAATATTCCAATTGCTACCTTGAGCACTGAAGACCTTACAAAACTTGATGTATTCTACGAGAAGTACAAAAAAGTTAATGTTATAGATGGTGCTTACAGTATAGATGCAAAGCACCTTGAACCTTACATGACAGTAGCCGCTTACTAAGCGGTTACTGTTTTCTTAACTTCATAAATTACAGATTATGCCAATAGATTGTACAGGCAATTTAACTGCCGATATTCTTTTTGATTGTGCGAATGCCCCGGTAGGTGGTATTGAGCAAAACGTGGTACTTATCAATAAAAATGATATTGATGTTGTAAACACAACTGTAGATGCCACAAACAGGGTTCTTGTAACAAACCTCCAGCTATTGCCGGGTAAAACAGGTTATTTACTTACAGGTGTAAAGCAAGCCAACGGTAAAGCGTGGGAACTTGTGAAAAAAGACAATGCCCCGGATAAGTTTAAGCACACCTTTAGCGGGGTTATATTTAACCCGAGTGCCGCCAATAAGCTACAGGCGGACAGCCTTAGCAAAGGTGCCAAATACGTGGCCGTTGTAGAGCAGGTTTGGAAAGGTACAGACAGCGATGATGCATTTGAGGTATTAGGGCTCGATGCAGGCCTTGAGCTTATGACAATGACCAACAACTCTAAAGAGAATGACAACATGATAATGTTTGAACTTTCTTCTGCTGATGGTTTTGAAGATACTACCATGCCTAAAACGCTTTTAGAAACGGATTATGCCACAACTAAAACAGCGTTTACCAACAAGTTTGAACAAGCTGCCGGGTAATGATTGATTTTACCAAAATAGATGCTAACACCCTTGCTACAGGAGTAGATGATAAGGGTGTTAAGTATCTTGAAATTTTCCTTAAAGAGTACACCCGACTTTTTGGAGGTTCAGTTAACCCCGGGTGTAATAAATGTCTAACATCCTATCTGGATAAATACAAAAAAGCAATGGCAAAAGGTGAAAATAAATCAGGTTATAAGCTGAAAGCTAAATATAATGGCATTCCGCTTGGTTTTGGTAAGAGGGTATTAGTTACCAATGAGAATATTACTGAAGAGTATGCTGAACAGCTACTTCAACGGCCTAACGGTAAAGATCTCTTTGAGGTTATTCCCGATAAGAAGCAGAAAGAACCGTTAGCAACTGAAGTTGTAGCACTTATAGAAGCTGCAACCACTCTTGAAGAGATTGAAAAGTTTGCAGATGACACCCGTAAAACGGTAATAGCAGCATATAATGCCAAAAAAGAGGCTCTTGAAGAACCTAAAAACGATTAAGCATGAAAACATTACTGGTGAATGTCTGGAAGCGGTTAACGCCATGGAACAAATCAGTAGAGGTATATGCTAACGACACTGATAACGCCTATCCAGAACGCATGGATAGGCTTATTAATAATAGCGTAACGGCAAGTTCTGCTACCTCTATCATGGTTCAGTATCTTATTGGCAAAGGTTACGGGCGGGCTGTGGATGATCTCATCGTAAACCCATCGCTAAACCTTAAACTAATCGACTTTGCCGATGACGTTGCGGGTGAAATAGTAAAGCACAGGGGCGTATTTATCCATGTGAACTGGAATGCATTGTACAAGATTGCAGGCTTCAGTGTAATTCCGTTTGATTGGTGCAGGATTGGCAAAAAAGACAGTAATGATTATGCCGGCAAAATAGCAGTCTACCGCAATGGGTGGGAAAAACCAAAAAAATCAGATGTTACCTGGATTGATGTTTTCAACCCCAATAAAAATGTAATTGATGCTCAGGTAGAAAAGGCCGGGGGATGGGAGCATTACAAGGGGCAGGTGTTGTACATCAATATGGACACAAAACTCATTTACCCGCTTTCACGCATTGAGAGCGTTGCAGAAGATTGTGACAGCGAGGCTCAGGCATCAATCTACAAAAACAGATTGTTACGAAAAGGCTTCTTTGGAAACACCATAGTTGTAACACGGCCGCTTGTTGGTGATGGTTTATCGGGTGCTGAACTAATAGCTGCTGAAAGCGAGCGTGAGCAGTTTCAGAAAGGCATTAAAGATACTTTAGGCGCTGAGAATGCCGGCGGTGTATTATGCCTTGAAATGGATTTTGCAGGTGAAAAACTTGAAGATGCTATACTGATTAAGCAGGTAGAAAGTAAGATTGATGATAAGCTGTTTAACTACACTGAAAACAGCGTTAGGGAAAACATCCTTATTGCATTTAACAATCTGCCTTCAGGGCTAATTAAAACCAGCGACACGTCTTTGTTTGGTAACAGTGGTGAAGCTATTTTGGAAATGAAGCGTACTTATTGGGAAAACACTACTAAAGAGCGTAATCTGCTTACATCCATACTTAACCAGATATTGGAGAAAAGTCAGGAGTTTTCACAAATTAAAGTTGAACCTTTAAAACTTATAGAAGATGCAGCCATTGATAACCAGGAGTGATATAGCTAAATACAGGCAAATATCTGCAACCCGTAACGATGCCAAGCTGAACGAAATGATACTTGATGCCCAGATGCTTGATGTTCAGCCATTGTTAGGTGAGAAGCTGTATAACCTGATAATGAATGCACCGGAAGATTATACTGAGATTATGGATGGTGGGAGTTACGTATATCAAGGGGTAACTTACAATAATTACGGGCTTAAAATGGTAATAGCTTATTATGCTTACGCCCGGTATATAATGTTTGGAGGCTTTACTGATACACCTCATAGTTTTGTAGAAAAACTGAATGACAGCACAAGCAGGCCTGTAGATTATTCGAATAAAAAAACAGTTTACCAGCTTAACAGAGAGAATGCAGCTAAGATATGGGATAGTGTATCAAACTACCTGATAAGAACTAAGAATGAAGATTTCGCCGGCTACTGCAAGCCCGTAAGGACTGGAGCAGGATTGAGGCTAACCAAGATTGATTGATGCATATTATATCAAACTTAAATGATACAAGATTTACTCTTGATGGTGCGCAATATCTGAAAAACTACATAAGCAGGATATCTGAAAACCGTATAACCATATTTAACTGTTATGACAATAAGGATGTGTTATTGCCATGGATAGTATATTCTGAAGTGCAGCTTAACGGATCTGTTTATCCAAATGCTCAGGCATTACATGCCGCAATACTTGATGTAATTTATTTACGCACCACTCTTGGTAATGGCCCGGCTTTCAACCAGAATAATAAAGGTCGAGTTCTTTATTTCGGAAATTACTTTGTGCCTAATGGCCTGCCTATACAGAACTTTCAGGTAGCTACCATTGTTAATGCGTTGCCTTTTCCTATTGTCATTCAGGCAGACGAAAGCCCTATATTCTTTTCATTGATTAAAGAGGGTAAGACATACTTGTTTTGCTTTTTAGGAGGTAAAGGAACATGGGGTACCAACGGAGGCGGCACAGCCGTAACCAGTACGCAGTTAACACTTGTATCTATCTACAGCCTTACTCAAAATGAAGTTGAAAATAATCCGGGCGCAACCATTATCGCATTGGGTGATTTGCCAACAGGAGATTATCTAACGGCTGCCAATAGTGCAGAAAGAGACTTTTCAGATTCAGGCACATTTGATGAAGATGGTAATATCATAACATACTACTTCAGCTATACTCAGGATGAAGTTCTATACTTTGTTCAGTTTGTGGGTGAAGCTGGTGTTTATGGTGGTGGAAATGCCAACTTTCTCGAAAGTGATTTAGTACCATCTACCAATAGCGACATTACACCAGAGCAAAACCTCCAGCAAACAATAGATAACGGCTCGCAGTATGAGGGCAGCAGCCCTGTACTTATTAATGTTACAGATGGTGAGAGTTATTCTGCACTTGAACTTACTGTAGAAGCCGCTTCATTAAAGCATAACGACAGAGGTGTAAATATTAGTGATGATGGAGCGGTATTGAATATACCTGTAGAGTATTCAGAGGATTTTAGCGCGGAATATTCGGATAGGAGCTTAGTAGATAAAGCCTATGTTGACGGCGTTGCAGGGGGTACGCCTACTTTTCAGCAAGTACTTGAGGAGGGTAGTGAGGCTCTTGGAATTTCAACTCCTATTATAATTCAGACAGACAACGGAACTAATGCAAAAGGAAATATAAGTTTTAATAGTTCGGGTGTAAATATTGCAGGACAAGGAGGTGGAGTTAATATAATAGGTGGTACTAATGGAATTAGTTTAGGGCAGTTAAACACGATTACAGGAGGTAACACAGCAGACGTTACAGTAAATGCGACCAATGGTGGTATTAAGTACAGCGATGATTTTTCACCCGCTTATACAGACCGCTCTTTAGTAGATAAAGAGTACGTTGACAACAAAGCGGGCATACCGCTTACGGGTACGGAGGCTGGAAATCCAGTTACAGGCGATATAACTTCAGAGGCAACAATAAGCGCAGCACGCCTTGAAGTTTCATCTTTTGAAGTTAACCCTGTAATAGTGCTTAAAGATGATGGTGGTATTGGACAAATTGATTTTAATGACACTGAAAATGGTTTAGTTGGTTCATTTACCAGTGGCGGTATTGTAAAAGTTAATCCATTTACTTTAAATCAGTTTCAGGTCAGATATCCTAATGATGTAACTGCAAACAATACTATAACATTTCCTGAAAACACAGGAACGGTAGCGTTGCAGGAATACACCTCCCAAATCCTTTACAACAGCGCAACTGATAGCACAACGCTCACAGGTACAACAACAGAAACCGTTTTAGGCAGCTTTCAATTACCCGCAAATATTGGCTTTGGCAGCTTTATACTCGATGCGTTGTTTGAAAAGATAAATGATAACGCTTTGTGTAATGTAAGGTTTTATATCAATACCGCTAACAGCCTTAGCGGGGCTACACAACTGGCGCGTAATGCTTCAGGTTCTGCAAGTGATTATATCCCATTAAAGCGTGATTTTTCTCTTGGTACTGATAATAACTTATGGGGGTTAAGTTTTAACGCTTCATCCGGCAACGATAACACGATGGATAATAACATATCTACATTCGCCTGGACACAGGCAACGCAATACTACATAATTGCTACCGGGCAGTTAACAAGTAGCTCTGACATACTTAAGATGAAACGTTTTAAAATAAAATTTGAAAAAGCAAGCTAATGAAAAGGCTATATACCATATATAATTCTGACACCAACATTGTAGGCTGGTGTGAAGAGATAGACGATAATCTCGTTTCTGTAAGGCTTGAAGAAATTAATGATGGTACTGCTAACTATGCCGCAACCGATAAACTTTGTACACAGCCGTATGAAATAACTGTTTTTAACCCCGAAGCGGGTGAATTTTCAGAGGGTGCTTCACTTTAATAAACCGATACAATTATGAAATTACTGCACCGCTTCAGGATATGGCTCTATTTATTCATACCGTTAAGCCTGTACTACCTGCACAAAGGCGGCATACTTATAAAGGTGTGGAGTGCTGTAAAACTGGCATTGGCCGCTGTTATACCTGTTTGGCTTATAGATGCTGTTACCGGATGGGGCTTTGATAACCGTGATTATATCGCAGGGGCGTTAGTTTGTATTGCTGTAGATCATTTACTTGGTTCTATTTATCACGGATTTTGGCTTAAAGATTTTACGCTTAAAAAAAATTTAATTGGCTTACTCACAAAACTCGGAATTTGCGCTTTAGCTGCTTTAATTTTTGAAATACTTAACCATACTGTTAGAGAGAGCACCTTTGTTTACGAGTATCTTAAAATGACAACGCGATTAATGGTTATCCTTTACCCTGCCGGAAGTGCCTTTATGAATATGAGCGAGCTTACAAACGGGGTTTTTCCGCCAATAGGATGGATAAACAAAATGAAGCGCTTCAACGACAGCCTGAATACTAACGAATTTAAAAACGACAATAGCGATGGACTTAATAACACTTGACAGAATTAAATTGCTTCACCCGGATATCAGGCAGGAAGTAAGAGCTGGTTACGAGTTTGTAAACAATAAGCAATTAGGCAAAGGTGTACGATTGAGGTTTGCGCATACATTACGCACACCAGAAGAACAAAACGCGCTTTATGCACAAGGCAGGACAAAGCCTGGTAAAGTAGTTACAAAAGCTAAAGCATGGCAGTCTATACACAATTATGGGCTTGCATTTGATATTGTACTGCTTATTGATAGAGATGGCAACGGAACATTTGAAACCGCTTCATGGGGTATAAAGGCTGATTTCGACAAAGACAGGCAGGCTGACTGGATGGAGGTAGTTAACTACTTTAAATCAATTGGCTTTGTTTGGGGTGGTGACTGGAAATCCTTTAAAGATTATCCGCATTTTGAAAAATCATTTGGGCATACATGGCGAACTCTCAAAGCTAAATATGATAAAGGCGACACCTTTACTGAAGTTATAGACGGTAAAACTTATACATGGGTAAATTTATGAAACGCTATATCCCTTACATAGTAATAGCAGCTTTGATTTTGGTTATCTGGCACCAATGCGAGCGTAATACCGATAATGAAAGCCGATACAATGCAAATGTTGAAGCCCTTACCGATAGTGTGCGGTACCACAAACTGAAAAATGGTAATGTAGTCGCTGAAAAAAAAGCCCTGCTATTAACGAATAAAGAGCTTAAGGAGGTATTGCTTGAAAAAGATGAGAACCTGCGGCTAATGGCAAAAGAGTACGCAAAAATTAAAAGCGCGTACACTTTTAAGAGTGAAATAAAAATCCCTGAACTGAAATTTGCTTTTGATGAGCCGATAGTATTAGATAGCCTCGGCAGGTTTGAGCGCACCGGGGCAAAGTTTACCGACTGGTACAGTTTAGGGTATAAAGTAACAAATGACAGCCTTACGATAGAGCCTTTTTATACATGGACTGAAACAAAACTTGTAACCGGTACTAAGCGCAAATGGTTTTTAGGTAAAGAAACGCTTACTACCAGCATTGTAAACACTAATCCGTTTATTGAAGTTACCGAAATAACCGGGGCGGAAGTCGTTATAAAAAAGCAATGGTACGAAAAATGGTATGTGTGGGCTGCCGTTGGTGCAGCAGGTGGATATTTTATTGCAAAGTAAATTAAAGGTGTCGAATTCGACACCTTTCTTATTAAGGCGAATTTGCCATAATTACATATCCGGGCTTTGCTCAATGATCTGCTTCCTGTAAACCTCCTTAACTTTTTTAGCATACCTCATAGTCATCATTTTTGAAGTATGGCCGTAGAGCTCACGTAATGCATCTAAATCAATACCGGCTAATATTTTATTGTCAGCACCATAATGTTTATAAGCATACATATTTACATCAATACCTAAAGCATCTTTTATAAGTTTTTTCCATTGCTCACAACCAGAACTCCTGTTAAGCCTGTATGGCGCAGGTAAAAAATCTGTCTCAGGTTTTATACCTAAATTCCTGTGTTCGCGCCTGCTGCCAAATAAATAGTAATCATCAGGGTATTTGTCTATATCCATATCTAATAGAAGATTGAATAAATAAGGGTTAATTGGCAAAATGCGATCACGTAATGTTTTAGTAATTTCAGCAGGTATCCTGATTGTCAGGCTGTCAATTTCAATCATTCCGATTTTTACGGAAAACAGCTCATCAGGCCTTATCCCGGTGTGATATATAAATCTTAAATAATTAAGAAGCCCGGGCATTTTTTCAGTGAGCTGTTTTTTTATTTTTTCATTCTCTTCTTTAGTAGGAGTGCGATTGGCATTTTCATTAACCATTTCCTTTAGTTTCCTGATAGAGTGTGCCGGGTTGTTTTCTAATATGTCCCATTCCAGCATTTCGCTGAAAACCGCCTTAATATATCCCATATTTTTATTATAGGCCTTGTTGCTCCATTTTCTTATTTCAGCACATTTAGCCATTATCTTTTTTACATGCACTCGTTTTACATCAATAACGGGCATATATTCAAAGCCAGACTTTATAGCGGCCTCTTTGAAGAACTTAACAGATGAGAAATAACTTTCGTATGTACGGGGCTTAAGATTGGCTTTCTTTTTTTCAAGTGCGAAATCCAGGGCCTCAATAAGTGTGAAGTTGTTTTTTTGAAATGACAAATCATTTTCAAACGGGTTCCATCCGGATTTTAATTGCCTGTGTACTTCTTTCCGTAAATCTTCAAAAGCGAGGGCTTTCTCTCTTTCATTCTTAAAAGTGATGTAATTGAGACCGCCCCTGATTGTTTTAACCTTTTTGTAGAATCTGAAATAAACGTACATGTCGCCCTTTTTCGAGCGTACTACTTTCGGCGTTGTAAATGCCTGTTTCATGCGATAATTAGCTAACTGATATACAGCGAAATCTTAAGGCAAAACTTCAGTAGTTATCGACAAAAGTTGTCGACACTTTTTAAAAAACCAACCATAAAATATTGATTTACAGTTGGTTATTTGTGGAGCCGCCGGGAATCGAACCCGGGTCCAAACAGGCAATTCAAGAGCTTTCTACACGCTTAGTTTCCGCTTGGGTTTTCGTTGGTGTGCAAGGCCGGAAACTGCCACACACCACTTAGCTCCTTAAGTCTCGGGACAGCCGCAGAGCAAAACTGTCCCCAGGTCTATATTTACGGTCCTTCTAATCGAAACGCCATAAACCAGGGCTTTTCAGAAGGATCCCGCCTCCCTGCCTTGCAGGGACGTGGCTATATTCTTACTATAAATTCAGAATTAAGCAGCAAGAGCGTAGTTATTTTCGCCGTTTAATTGTTTGAGACATTATTTACGGGATATGTCCCCGTTCCCGGCGTGCTTACCATTCAATTCGACCTGCTGTCAAAACCAGTCGGCCCCATGAGTAAGTTCTGATATGTTTATTTCAAAAACGGTACCAAAAATAAAGGCACAAAGATACAGCTTTATATTTTATTGCTCGTTAAAATTCCTGTATATTTGAAGCAGATAAACAAACCAGTTTTAAAGTTTTTACAACATATTGGCTAATATGTTGTAAAACAAATAAAAACCTATTTATTTAAGACACACTACATGAAATTCGGAATCATAAAAGAACGTAAAAACCCGCCCGACAGGCGTGTGGTATTTTCTCCGGAAAAACTT
>CEQG01127493.1_pt1 | contig 35046 bp, 48 predicted proteins | sample 350301 | NCBI WGS metagenome assembly CEQG01 (sample SAMEA2621242, study PRJEB7988) | marine metagenome | isolation source: saline water (ENVO:00002010), including | reverse complement strand
AGGCGGTCACAACGCCTTCCATGAAAACCGAGGGCGCAGCGGTCGAGGACGCCCGCAGACGAGCGCCCACGCCCCAGCCACGGTTGGTCTGGGCAATGGTGAAGGTCTTGCTACCGGTTCCGATCGTCAGCGAGGTAGTGGATGTGCCGACGACATTGGAAGACCCCGGCGCGCCATTCGTGCCATCTGCGCCCTTGTTGCCGGTCGGAACGAACAGAAAGCTGCAGGCGTCGGTGTCAGCAAGCGCCAGGGCGGCGGCGTTGATCCAGGACGAGTTGTCAAGCGTGATCAGGAGCCAGTCGCCGTTATCGGTGATCCCTGTGGCGTTGACCTGGCCTCGCACCCCGCCTTCTGTGATCCCGATCTGGCATTTGTACAAAGACGTCGACAGGAAGCGCGAGACGAGGAAATCCGATTGATCGTCTCCGTTCGCGTCAAACGCCGAAATGGCGATGGCCGTCGCGCTGCCGAGCGTGGCGTTGTTCGCCCGCCAGTTGCCCGGGCCGGGATCTGCCATTGTGGTGCCGTTGTCAAAGGCGAAGCCGTAGGTTCCGGAAAACCCGAGAATGGCCTGCTGCGCGACGAAGTCGGGGGCCTGCAGCAGCGCTTTGCCCTGCTGGCTGAACACAGGGAGATTGTCGAGCAGAACGGCCGTCTTGTTCGCGTTGAGCGCAGTTTGCTTCTGCACACTGCCGGCCAAACGAATAGAATAGGACAGACCGTTTGCACTGCTCCCTCGCCAAGGAATCGTCATCGTCAGTTGGAGATCGTTTTCCACAGACGCGATCGACATCCTGACATTGGCGGTGCCCGTGTCGATGTCGATGTCGCACCCGTCGGCAACGAGCGCGGCCTGAAAGCTCGTCAACGTTCCGGTCACGATCGCGGAACCGTTGGTCACGGCAATGGTGCCTGTGGAGACGAATTGCGTCATAGAGTTGCCCTAGTTTGGGATGCCGAAAACGAAGTAACGGAGGCCGATGACGGGATAGGCATCGTTAGTGACGGTGCCGCTACCGGGTCTGAATTCGATCATGCGACCACGGAAGGTGCTGAACCTGATCTGGGTGTTGCTCAACAGATCGCAGTAGGTGGTATCCCCGCCCAGCCGGGAGTAATCGCTACCGGTGTTGTTGATGCGCTTACGAACAATGGGTGGCGTCGCGATCTTCATGCCGCCTGGGCCTGCACGGACCACGGAGAACTTCACGAATGGGAACAGGTCTCTCGGGTTGTCGAAATCGATGGTGTGCGTCAGGTCGCCGACGCCGACGTCGATATAGCCTTCCTTCAGGATCGGGATACTTGGCCACCGGCTGTCGATGATGATGTCTGCCAGTGTCGGCGGTTCCGCCGCGCCGGGACGCAGGATCTGGAAGACACCCTCGCCATTGACCTCGATCTGTCGGAACACGTCGTTCGTGCCGGTGGTTGGGCCTTCAGCGTCGGTTGCCAGCACCATGTAGCGGACGCGGTAGTTGATCCCCTTGTCGTTGTGCAGAACCACCTTTGATCCGGAGATCTCGTACTCGAAGTTCCAGGCGTCATCGATGTAGAGATTGTAGGGGAACGGGAATGTTATGCCCGCATTATAGGTAGCCTGCTCGACGACGATCGTGTCGGGAAGATCGATGCCGCATTCGATCTCGTAAGTCGTGCCAGCGGGCACGAGAACGTCACCGGCGGCAATGATCTTTGCAGGCCGCCGCTCCGCCGAGAAGACGAGTTCGTCGAAGGTGGCCGTGTCGACATCATAGCCCGGCCGCGCGACCTTAAACTCGGTCGGGCTGATTACGATGGCATCGACGCCCGATGTTCCGGGTATATCCGGTGCGATCGCCAAAGGCGTATTGTCCGCCGGCAGGTTCCACACGACCTGAAACTGATCGTATATCGGGCCAAACAGGACATCAGGCTTTCGGCCACCGGACCGGCAAGCCGCAGCAATGTTCCGCAGAACGACCATGTTGCTCGCGCCATCCCAATACCGGCGGGCACGTATTCCACCTGACACAGATGCAGCTTGCGGGAGAGTTTCGAGAGCCAGGCTCCCGGCATCCGCCGAATAGTCGTTAGCGATAACGGACTGCTTTGGATCTGCGTACTCGAACGACCCGGACGTGATGATGAAAAAGTCGTAGTCGAGGGTGTAGACGCTGGTAAACCGGCCTGTGCTCCGCAGGCGGCAGGCATCCGAAAGCATGGGACAATTGTAGACCAGGTTGTCGAAATAGCGCGTGCTGTAGAACAGCAGGCCGTCCGGGCTTTCCACTCCCCCTGCCACAGCCCTGACGGCGGCGCGTTCGTAGGTGTACTCGTTGGATGTTGGGGGCGAGAAGTAGATCTTTTCTTGGGTGTACTCGCTGTAAACGATGGTCCTGACGTTCCCCCATTCTGCCGCGTCCGAGACATCGACCACAGGACTGGCGATATCGGCAATCTCCGCCAGTGCCCCATCCTTCGAGTTATAGGCGAACTTCTCCCGCTCGCTGTCCGGCGTCGTTGACGCGTCATCGGCGCTGTCCCTGGTGATCTTCAGGCAGGGTACGCCCTCGTAGTCGATCCCGATGAAAAGCTCCGGCATCATGACGACACCCTGAGACCTTCGGCGCCACCGCCGAAATTCCCAAACTTGGTCTTGCCCGTTGACGTCTGCAGGATGCTGTCGATAACTCCAGCACCAAAGCGTGCGAACAGCGCCTTCAGCTCTCCATCTTCAAACGTCATGGCTTGGCTTTCGAACTCGCCGTTGGTGAAGATGAGTTTGTCCGTATTGACCACGATCTGAGACGAGAGCACGCCGCCGACTGATTTCACCTGGAACTCCATGCCGGCTTCTTCGAACTCGTTCTCGATGCTGGCGCGGGCATAAAGCACCACCCGAGCGAGCACTTCGCCGGATCCGGCCTGCGCCTGGATGCTGAACAGCCCCTGCGCAAGAAGATCGCCGAGAGAAGCGGAAACGGATGTAATCTGTTCGGCCAGCGCCAGATCAGCCTTGGCGAGTACGCGCGTTTCTTGCCTGACAAGCGCCACCGCGCTGCCCAGCACCGCCATCGTGTCCTGGATGTTGCTCTGGTTGGACAGGTGGCCCTGCGCCGACGACGTCGCGAGATCGGTCAACGTCGCGGCAATGTCATCGAGTTCGGCGCGCAGACTGGTCAAGGTGCCGTAGACGTCGGCACCGACCTCCCGAAGAATGACGCTCAGTGGCGACGTCGCCACCACCGTCGTCACCCATGGAGTGTAGGATTTGAACCGGTCCGGGTTTGTCCTGATAGTGGCGCGCGCCTCGTAAGAGGTGTCGCCAGCGACCCCGTTGTCCACGATCAGCTTTCCGGATGATGCGAAATCCGTAAACGCCGTATATTCCGGCGCGATAGTGCCTGCCTTGCGGTAGACGATCGAGACGCCGTTGATCGTCGGATCTTCAGGGTCATCCCAGGTGAACTCCAGCGCCGGCCGTTGCGCGCCGTTCTCGCCGGCGATCACCCCCGCCGCCGCCTGAAAATTCGCCACCGTGGAAATCAGCGACGGGTTCAACGGCGCCGGCGACGGCACCACCACCGGCCCCGCTCCGATGCCTTCCTCGTCGTAGATATCGGCGCCAGTCTCGGCGAGGCGTAAATAGACCCTGAGCGTCTTGTCAAAGTCCCGGTTGGTGACCAGCCATGTCAGGCCTTCGTAGGTCACCCACTCGCCGATCGCGACGTCGAAACCCAGCTCGCGGCTGACAGGCAAGGCACGTCGTTTCGCCTTGCGGTTCTGACGGTACCGGATGTTGAGCAAATACTGGGCGATATGGTTGTTGCTGACCTGCGGAAAGTCGTTGCGCTCTGCGCGCTTGCCGCCGTCCTTGACGACATCGGCGTTCACCGTGACAGTCTTCAATCCTTCCGGCTCGAAGCCGGTTTCAGGGCAGCTGTAGTCTCCCGACAGCGCGTTGAAACCTTGGCCTACCGGGCTGCGGTTCGAAGTCGTAATCTGTCCATCGGCGCGGATATCGGCCGCAGTGATCTCCCGCACCGGGATCTGAGGGGCGCCAGCGAGAACACCGTCGAGACCCGAGGCGTTGACCGCATAACCCGCCATGGCATCCTCAATGTTCTTGAGGATGGCGAGCTGGTCATCGCCGGATGAGACCCACTGGTTGCAGTGATAGGTGGGCACGGTGTCGCCGCTGACCGTCCGCTCCGTGTCGCAGACATTGGCAGCCACCATATGCATGGCGACCTCGATCTGGCCGATGGTCTTACCGGGACCGATCATCACCTCGCCGGACAACATACCTTTTTGCCCGAGAAGATAGTTCAATCGATGCACGGCGTTGTTCTGCGTAAACGCCCAGGTCGAACGATCGTTGAGCCTTTGCGGGCCGTCGCCACCCGCCACGGTGCTATCGAGGCGAGGGTCGTACTCCCTGAGGCCGCGCAGAACGAAAGTGATCGTTGGCAGCCCCTGCTGGTACGCGCCCGCATCATAGGTCTGGTCGACGACGACGTAGCAGATGTTGGTGCCACGCGAGGTCGATCGCCAGGGCGTGTCTAGGTGCGCCGTTGCCGACACCAGCTCGCTATCCGCAAGCTGGCCCGGACGGCCGTCGTAGAAGCGGATGACGAGCGCGCTGCCGTAGCCCTCGACCGTATAGCGCGCGGCCTCGTTGCCCACGGCCGCCACTTCGGTCAGGGCCAGCCTCTGCCCGAAAATAAAGACGTAGGGCGCCAGGCTGTCGCACCAGCCGTCCGCGAGCTTGTAGACATAGGCGTTGCGGCTGTTTCCGGAGCCCCATTTGGCGTAGTAGAGCAACTGCCCGAGCACCTTGTCCTCGCCATAGAGAGTGGCGCAGTCGATACCGGCGCCGGCGCGCACCTGGCTGCGGATCGCCGTCTGGCTCTGAGGCTTGGGCCGGTTGAGGTAGGAGAAGGCCAGCCGGGCGCCGAGGGCCAAGCCACCGGCGATCACAGCAGCCGCAATTGCCGACCCCCCGAAGAGGGCGCCCGCTATCGCTGCGCCGATGGCTGTGAAAATCGGCATCGGCTACACCCCGAACGCCTGTTTGGCGAGCTGGAGGTCCCAGCGCCGTGGGCCGCTCTCGGTGATTGAATGCCAGCCGAGCCCGCCGTGAATGCCGACATGCTCCGCGCCGTCGATCTCCACGATCGCCAGATCTCCGATCCGGGCGCTGCCCCAGCCGATCGGTCGGAGCAGGGTGGCGTAGTACGTCACCAGGCTCTTATGTCCCCGTCGGCGCAAGGCGCGCTGCGCGCCGGAAAGCGTCGAGTAAACGCTCTTGTGCTCCTCCGCGTGCGCTGTCCCCTGGATGGCGTCGATCTGGCGCAGCCCCATGAAGAAGCAATCGTTGACGCCGAAGGCGTAGGGCGCGCGGCGCGCCTCGGTGAGGATCCGCGTGGTGATCTCCGCACGGGAGGGAAGGGTGAGAGCAGCGTGTGTCATCGTTGCCCGAACTCCACCTGCCATTCCCGCGCGACGGCTGCATATTCGTATAACGTGTCGGTCGCGTCGTTGTGGTACTGCTGATCGGCCGTCGATGCCTTGGCCGGTGTGAAACCCTTTTCGCGCGCGCCCTGGGCCTTCAGGGTAATTTCGAGCGTGACCGTGCGCCGCCCGTTCTCGTCGCGCGGGCTCTTTTTGAACTGCACGTCGGCGATCATGTAGAACCGGGTGATCAGCACGCCGAGAGCCTTGTCGGTGATCGGGTTGCCGCCGAGATAGGAGACGGTCACCGGCGCCCGCATGTAGTTGTAGGTTTCGATGCTGGCGATCGCATCGTCCGGGTTCGGCGTCGGCACGTCGGAAAAGATCAGCTTCAGCTCTGCGATCTCATTGCCGAGCCCTTCCTTCAGCCCGTCGGGCTTCATGAAACGGTTCGGCAGGTATTCAAGCCCCGCCCAGGTGAACGACCGGCCGCCGGCGTGATAGGCCGCAGTCTTGCCCGGCAAGTCGATCCGGACCAGTGGCTGGAACTTGATCTGGCCCGTCTCTAGCTGAGCTTTAAGAGCGGGGTCGAGGCTAGGCATAGGGGAATACCTCCTCGGCCGAGAAGCGGGCGCGACGGTCGCCGCGTCCCTTGGGCAGGCTCCAGCCTGGCTTGAGCTTCATCAGGCAGCTCGGCTTCTCAAAAACGACGATCGAGTTGGCCGCCGTGAAAACACCGGTGTCGAGCGGGTGGCGGATCGAAAGGGTCGCCACTCCGCTGCCATTGGCCACCGCCGCACTCATGACCCGATGCAGCGACCGCACGGTCGGCGACTTGCGGATCTCGACAAGACAGCTCTTGTTGATGGCGAACGCTGCCGGGAGATTGGAGACGTTGATCGTCAGGCTGTCGGTGATCTGGGAGAGCGTGGCGGTGCCGTCGAACGGGCTGCCGTTGGCGCGGTTGCCGCCCAGCGGTGTACCGCCATAGGCGCGCGGCCGAGGGCGGTAGATATCGTGGCACTCGAAGACCGTCAGGGCCGGGGACGCCTGTTGAAAGAACGTGTCGGCGACATCGACCTCTTCATTGGTCAGCTTCGGCGTCTGCGCGGCGTCGAGTACCCAGTAGGCCGTGCCGTAGTCGGCGCTTTCGGTGCCGCGTTCCTCCATCGGCGAGATGTCCTGTGGGGCGATCGGGCGCATCTCGAACTTCTCGAAGGGCAAATCCGGAAAGGGCAGGACCGTTACAGCCATCAGTCAATCAATCCGTATTGCTTGTTCTGATTGTAATTGACGGGGAACTCCTCACGAGCTCGCGCCACCGCCGCGTCCGTACCGCGCTCGATCGCTTCCATGATCTCGCGCGGTGTCACCGCTCCTGAGATGTAGATGTTCTGCTCGAAGCGCATCATGCCCGCCCGGCTACCGGCTCCCGCCGAAGAGGAACCCGCTGGCGCTCCGTCACCTGTCCATCCGCCGTCGTCAAAGCCCCGTCCGCTCTTGGCAGCCTTGTGCATCCGGTCGAGCTTGCTCACGCCGATCGTTCGAACGGCCGGGGAGGAAAAGACGAACTCGTCCCTGTGCACGTAACCGGCGGGTTGCAACCGGCCTCCGGAGCCGGTGTAGCCGCCGTCGTCCAGTCCGAGAAAAGCGCCGAATGTTGTGTTGGGTTTAAAGCCGCCGCCGCCGCCGAATATTGCGGACAGGATCGAGCCGAACCCGCCACCGCCGAGAGCGCCCAAAGCGTCGATGAGGTCGGTCTGCATCTTGTCTATCAGGCGATCGAACATGCGAATGCCGATATCACCGAGCTCCTGGAGTTCGATCTTGCCGTCGGCCGCCGCCTGGCGAAGCCCGCCGATCGCATCGCCCCAGAGGCCTCTCTGCATCGCCAGCGCCTCGCCCTGGCGTTCGGTCTCGGCGGTGACGTCGGCGAGCGTTGTGCCCAGCTCCTTGAGCCGCGCGATCTGTTCCGGTGTGAGATCGATGCCGGCGCTGCGCGCCTGGTTGAGCAGCTCCTCCTGCTGTCGCAGCCGGTCGGCCGCGATTTCCGTCATGCCGTAGGAATCCGCCTCCAGGCGCTGCATGGCGATCGCCTGCTCGGCGTTTCGGATGATGTCGGCATAGCGCTCAGCCTCGCGCTCTGCGGGCGAGCTGCGTCGCCGGCGTGGACTTTGCCGAGCGTCGGCGGCCAGATTGGCGGTCGCAATGTCGCGAAGCTGATCCTCGCCGAGAAAGCCTCCCGCGCGTTCGACCTCACTTCTCACGCGCGCGATTTCGTTCTCAAGCTTGAGCTGGTCACCGGTAAGGGCGTTTCGGCGCTCTTGCGCGGCGATGTAATCCTGATTTGCCTTCCGCATGGCGTCGTAAGCGGCGAGCGAATCGTCTTCGGCTCGCCGATTGGCCGGGCGGAGGAGCTTCTGTCTTTCGACTTCAAGACCAAGGGCAGCGTATGCGGCCTTGTTGTAGGACTTGGCGAGTTCGTCGAGTTCGTCTGCCAGATCTTGAACGGCTGGCGTCGCGTAGTTTTCGAGGATAGCAGCGAGAGCATCCTGGACCGCCCGATAGTCACTGATGCTCGCCTTGCCCTCACTCACTCTCTTGTCGAGCCGCTCAAAGGCGTCGCTCAACGTATCCGCTGCACCGCTCTCGTCGCCAAGCTGGTTAAGCGTCAGAACCACGTCGCCAATACCTGATGCCAGGTCGGGTAGGTTGTTTTTGAAGTCCTGGTAGAGGTCGGTCTGCCTCTCCTTGATCGCCGCGTCACGCTCGGCCGCCGATCTGGAGCGCTCCAGTTCATCGGCATAAGCCTTCAGCGCCGGAATGGCGTCACCCCATTCCTTGGCCACCCGCGTGATCTGGTCCTGATGCTCGCGCAGCGCATTGTCGGCAGCCGCCGCCTCGTCGCCGGCGTCCGCGAAATAAGAGATCGCGGCCGAGCCTGCGAGCACAAATCCGGTGGTCAGAAGACCGAGCGGTGAGACGAAGCCGGCGAGGGTGGCCTTGAGAGCGCCCATGACGCCGCCGAGCTGGCCGCCATACATGGTCACCTGCGGCAATTGCTGGGCAAGCAGGATGAACGGATTCTGCCCGCTCGCCATCATCGTTCCGATGTCCTGGAACTGGAAGGCGAGGTTGGCCGTCTGCATGCGCGCCATGCCGGCCTGGTTGGCATAGACCGCGCTGGCCGTGCCTGCTGCGGTGTATCGCGCGTTCAGCGCCTCCAGGGCCGCTCCGTGCTCTCGCGCCGTGACCGCTCCGAGAGACAGCGCCCTGTTCAAGTCGTTGAGTTCACGCTCATAGGCCTTCGACGCGGCGAAGACCGGATTGTATTTCGCCCGGAGTTGGTCGAGTGCCGCGCCATAAGCCTCGATATCGGCGCGACGGCCTGCGTATTCCGCACCGCTTGCCTCCGGCCGGATGCCGGCAAATGAGGCGACCGCTGCGCGCAGATCCCGTTCGGCCGCTGCCTGGCCCCTTGCGGCCTCGCTGGCCCGGCGCGAAGCGGCAGCCGCATTGTCGTTGGCGGTACCGAGCTGGTTGAGGGCGCCGCCGGTGGCCCGCGCGGTCTCTCCGACAGACTGGACTTCCCGCTTCGTCTCGGCGACGGCCGCCGACGCACCCGAAGCGTTGGCGGTGATGAGTAGCGATACGTTGAGCGGCGGCGTGGTGGCCATCAGCTGCGGTCCTCCGCAAAGACTTCGAGGGCGGCGTCTTCCATCACCACGAGATCCTCGAATTGGCGGTCACCGAGGCCGCGCCGGCGCAAGAGGATGTCGACGGCCGGCCATTCCAGGCCAAGGCGCGCGACGAAACCGAACCCGGCCGCGATACGCCACTGGTTGTCGCAGGCGATGAAGGCTTCGAAGGAAGCGCGGTTGTTGTCCCAGACCTCGAACACATCCTCTTCATGGCTTGCTTCCTCCTTGACAATCGACACGCCGAGCTCGGCAAACTCGGCCTCCTGGTCTTCGTCGATCGATGCCGGCCGCGTTTCGTCTTGACGGCCGCTGCTCGCCAGCGCCCAGGCGCGCGCGGCCGCCTTCAGTTTCCCAGGCGGGCGGCGTCCCCGATCAGCGACGCACCCCAGGCGCGATAGACGGCCATCCGGTACCAGGAGATCTGCATCAGCTCGTCGAGCGCCTCGGTGGAGAAGGGAATTGCCTTTCCCTCGGCATCGACCACCTCGTCCCAATCGCGCGCCACGCGGCGAATATCCGCGTTTGCGGCCGTTTCGGGATCTCGCTTCATGTCTTCGGCGATACGTTCCGCATCCTCGCGCGGAAGAGCCTCGAACTGCATCTTGAACGTCATTTCGAGCTGCTCGCCGGCCTTGTCCTTGTCGGGGTGCGGAATGGCGACCTTGACGGGCCACCAGTAAAGATGCGCGCGGGTGAGGGTGAACTTCATGATCTCGGGTCTCCAGTGGTCTGTGAGAGGCACTCAACGGCCCGTCGAAGGCTCGTTGAAACAGGATCAGCGGACGGTGATCACCAGATCGTCGTCGCCCGTGTCCGGCTTGAGCATCAAAGGCAGCGTGTGGTTGAGCACCCCTTGGCTGGTGGATTCCGAGTAGCGGCCGATCTGCACCTTGGCGGCATCGATCTCGACGATGTTGCCGGCCTGCGTTCCGTGCGCCAGCGCCAGCGCGCCCTCGGTGTGGCCGAGCGCGATCGTCTGCCAGTTCTTGGTCGCCAGCAGTGCGGCTTCCATCACGGCCGATCCGCTGGCGCGGCGATCGGTGATCTGGATGCTTTCGTGATTGATGACCAGGCGCGGCTCGACCTGGTTGCCGAGGTCGAACGAAACGCTTTCCGTCGCACCCGCATAACCGTGGAGCGAGAAGGTTGTGTTGGCCTTGGAGACCGGCACCGGCTTTGCGAAGCCTGCATAGGTCGCGGCCGGCAGCGCCTGGTCGGAGACGGTTCCGAGAAGACCGGTCATCTTGAAGCGGAAGCGCGGGATCTTCTTGGACGTGAAGTCCATCGTCACATTGCCCCGCACGCCGAGCATGATGTGGCGGACGCCGTCCAGGAAATAGTAAAGCGTCACAGCCTCGAAGGCTTCCGAAACCGGCGCATAGGACACGTCGGTGCTCGCGGTGACCGTTTCGGCCAAGCCGCAGGCTCGCAGCAGCGCGCCGTAACCGGGAACATCGCCCGCGTCACCTGCGCCTGCGATCTCGACGCCGAACTCGATCATCTGGTGAATGCCCGTCAGGATGACACCCGGATGGCCGAGATAGGGTTTGATGATGTCGCGGCTCTCTTCGGTTCCTTCGAGAGGCGTGAAGTTCACATCGAGCAGCTGGATCGCGTCGGCGGCTCCCGTTGGGGCGGCATCGGTGCCGTAGGTCGCTTCGATCTTCGCCAGGACGGCGAGCTTGCGGACGTAACGGGTCATGATCAGCTCCTGTTGCGGGGCGGCTTGCCGCCCTTGGCTGTTTCAGTGGTCTCTGGGCCAGGTGTCTCACCTGCATCGGCCGGCATGGCCTCTGTCTCGTTGAGCGCGTCCGCCGCAGCGGCGGCTTCTGGACGTGGCGTCTCGTCGCGTGAAGCGCGGACATAGCGGCCGCCACGGCGCCCCTCGTAGGGACGGTCGATGGGTTTCTTTCCGGTCATGATTGCTCCTCGATGTAGCTGGCGGCGGCGAAGACGGTTTCGAACCAGACGGTGCCGGACCGGAACCTCAGGATTTGCCCCGAGACATATTCGAGCGGATCGCCGGACGAGCTCTCCGGCACAAAACCGACCAGGGCGCCTCGGACCTTGACCTTGAGCGCCTCGATGTCGTCGAAAGCGGCCGCACCGGTCGCGTCCGACACGTTGGACGTGATGATGACGACGGCGATATCGTGCTCCGCCCGCTGCAAAACCTTGCCGGTGGCGCGCGAGTTTTCCTCGGCGGCCTCGTTCTTGATGAAGACGTAGGCGGCCGGAACCGCCGGCGGCACCTTGTCGATCGAAGCGAACTCGACGGCGCCCTCGATAAGCGCGAAGGGCGAGGGATCGATTGCCTGCAGGCGCGCGATCATTTCAGTGACGAGGCTCATGGCAGGCCCGCCTCGTCGCGCAGTACGTCCGTTGCGATCGCCTCGATTTCGGCACGGTCCGTCTCGTCCAGATAGAGATAGGCGCGTGCCGGAACGGTGACGGTGTGGGCACCGACTTTGACTGTCCGCGCGAAGTTTGACCGGCCCGGCTTGCGGAAGCGCGGGTCGAAGGTGTCGGTGCGGGCATCGTAGTTCTGGTAGATGTCCTGCTGCCGCTCGGGCATCTCGATCGTGCCGCCGAACTGATGGATTGCGGCGTAGGGAAGGTTGGAGCCGACGAGTGCGAAGTCCGCGCCCGAGTCACCGGTGATCGAATTGTAGAGGCGGCCGGTCACGCGCAGCATGTTTTCGTAGCCGCGCCGGCGGCGGCCAATGCGCCTGTTGGCTGTACGCGGGGAGAGACGCGGCCAGGGACCGTCCGGACCGCGCTGGGTCTCGAAGTGCCGGCGCGTGGTCTGGACGAGATAGGGCGCGACGGCCGCCATGATCGCAGCCGGGTTGTCGGCCGCGCGCTGCAGGCTCGACAATTTGCCGATCACTTCCGCGTCGTCGACCGTGAGCTGGATCCCGCGCGCCATCGTCACATGCCCTTCAGGCTGTCGCGTGTGAAGACGCGGTCACCGGTCTTGGCGCGGATTGAACCGCCGCCGGCAGGCGCGGAAACCACTCCATCGGCGTCGATCGAGACCAGGCCCTTGGACACGTCCTTCAGCCAGGCGACGGCTTCGAGATAGGCGCGGTGGACGGGTCCGTCCTTGTCGGCTGACTTGCCATGCAGGTAGTAGCGGGCGATATCGGCCGACATCCGGGTAAGCACGGTCGGTACCGGGGAAACCGGCAGCTTGTAGACCTTTCCGACATAGCCATCGACGAGCGCCACCGCGTCGGCGATAGCACCATCGACAACCGTGTCGTCGATCGTGGTCGCCGGTCGGTTGACGCGGTCGGTGAGCTGGATCAGCTCCTTCTCGCCGAACCGGTCGATCAGCTGCTGTTGGGTGACGTAGGTCAAGCGAGCCTCACCTTGAGAACCGGCTCGGCGAGCAGCTGTTCGATCTGGTCGAGGGTGAACGCGCCGATCTCATGGGAAACCTCGGCCCGGGTGTGGGCGATGCCGGCGCGGCGAAAGCCTTCACGCTTCGAGCTGATGATCAGGGAAGTGGGAAGAGTCTCGGTCTCAGTGCCCCATTCATCCAGTGCCGCGATGAGCAAAGGGCAGATTGCGCGAAGGTTCTCGGCTGCAAGCTTTTTCGCCCAGTTTGGAACGTCGAGCGCCTTATCGCCCTGTTTTGGCTCCGCGCCGGCGGCGGCAGCGCCATTACCCGCAGGAAGCGTTTCGCCGACGGGAGCGGCCGGATTGCCGCCCCCGCCGCCACGGTCTTCGCTCTCGGGAGTATGGGTTGGAACCTGCTGGCCGGCCTCGTCGCCGGACGGCGGAGACGCCTCGGCAGCAAGCGTGCCGGCGGCTTCGATCCAGGCGGCCGACTGTTCGGGCGAATTGGCGATGCCGGCAAGTGTGTCCTCAGTGGGAGCGGCGTTCGCCAGGTCGGCGAAGCTGGCATAGCCGGCTGCGGCGAGCTTCTTGGCGGTTGCTGCGCCGATACCTTTGATGCGGGTGAGATCGTCCATGTTCGTCCTCGCTTTCGGGTCTTGCGAAAAAGGCCGGGCACCGGCCACTTTCGGAAGACCCGCGGCCGCTCCATGATCGGAGGGCCGCGGGAATTGTTGGTGGCAGCGCCTGGCGGCTAGGCCAGCCAGGGGCAGACGAGCAGTTCGGCGGTGCCCTTCCACTCGTTGGTCTCGCCGCCGGCGGCGTATTCCGAGTTGAGGATCTTGCGAGCGGCGCTTTCGAGAGAAGGCGGCACGACAAGCAGGTTCGGCATCAGACCAAGCGGGCGGCCGTTGTCACCCTTCATGCCGGAGATCGCGGCGCGGGCCGTGGCGTAGGCCGCCGTGTTCAGTGTCTGCTTCGAGCCGTAGGCCTGCTGCCAGAAGCCGAAGCCGACATTGGCGCGGGCATCGGCGCCATACTGGAACTCCCTGTTGTTAAACACGGTGTCGTCAGTGATCCGGTCCTTGGCCACGAACTCGAAGTCCTTGCGCTTCTGCAGGATAATCGGCTTGAGCGCCTTGTTGGTGCAGAGCAGGAACCACGGCGTGCCCGAGCCGCCACCGGTATTGGAGACGGAAACTTCTTCTCCGTTCTCGTCGAGAACCGGGTGGTCGGTGTCGAAGAAGTTCTGGCCGTCGTAGCAGGGAGTGGTGAAACCATCTTTCAGCAGGGCATAGACCAGGCTGTCCCACTTGGAGCCGGTCGATTCACCCATCTCCTGGAACATCGGTGTGTAGATCCCGAGATTGTCGGTTTCGATGTCGTCGCGGTCGACGCCGATGGTCAGCTCCCAGGGCTTCTCGGTGATCGAGTAGTCGTGCTGTTCGAGCGCATGAACGACGCGTGCGCCGATCCACTCGCGGACCGAGGGGAACTTGCCGAGCCAGCCGTACTTTTGGGTCTTCAGCGACGAGGGGACGATGGTGGCCACCTGGGTGTGCATGGTCGATGCCATGCCGAGGCCGCCCTGGAATGATGTCTTGAAACCGGCGCGGAGGGCGTTGAGGTTTTCAGCGTTGACGAGCATGGGTGTTGCTTCCTTGTAGGTGGGGCGCTCCTGCCCCGTGTTAGCTCAGGCCTGTCAGGTCAGGCGATCAGACGGGGTTGGCGAGACCGGCGAGGTGGGACTGGACGCGCGTCTCGTCGAACTCGACCCAGACGCCGATGGCGTCGACGTCGGCGACGAAGCCGGCGGGCGATCGAGCGGCGGAACCATCGGTCTTGGCCACTGTCTGGTCATCGACGACGAAGCAGAGCTTGCCGATCTCGGCGATGGTGATCTCGTCGGTCGAGGCGGAATTGGCGAAGCGGAAAATGCCTTTCCGGTAGTTCAACGTCTCGTCGCCGGCAGAAGCCCCGCCGGTCTTGCGCTCCTGGGCGACGCCGACGCCGACGAGGCCGGTGGCGGTCGCCCCCTTGGTCAGGTAGCCGGCGTCATTGCGCATGACAATCGCGCCACCGAAGACGGCCACGCTGGCCGCCAGCAGCCCGTTGAGGAGGTCGCCCTGCCGGCGGGGCGTGTTGCGATCGGCTGCGAGTGCGGTCATGTCAGGTTCCTTTCGCCAGTCGGCGGTACAGGTGGAGGTTCAGTGTTTCGGTCAGGCGGCGGCTTCGGCTTCCGCCTTCAGCGTCGCGGCGTAGATCTTGGGATCGAGGCCAAGCGCCTTGGCGGCTTCTGCCTGGGAGGCGGTCAGCGCGGCGGTCTGTTCGCCCGGACGGGCGGCAGGCTTGAGCTGGCGTTCGGTGAGTTCGGGAGCTGCGCCGACGAACTCTTCGAACTTGTCCTTGTTGGCGGTGAACATCGCGATGCCCCAGTCGCGCAGCGCCGGAGCCAGCTTGCCGGCCTTCATGGCTTTGTCGACGGCCTCTTCTGCGGCTGCTGCCGTGGTGTCCTCGCGCAGTTTCTTGATATCGGCCTGGAGCGCGGTAACCTGCTCGATCGGCACGAACTTGGTTGGGTCCGGATTACCGGCCTGGACGCGCGCGGCCAGAGCTGCGACCGCATCGTCGATCTTTCCGTCGGCAACACCCGCCGCGTCGACCAGCTTCTTGCGATCGGAAACGGCGGAAAGCGCGGCGGCCTGGATATCGGCCGGCTTCGCATCCTTGCCGAGCCCGAGGGCCGTGGCGAGGGCCGTGTTGGCGGTCAGGAGCGCATTGAGGGCGGAGAGGGCGGCGTCCTCCCCACTGTCCTTGGCGAGGCCGAGGGCTGCGAGAATCTTGTCCATGGTCTTGGTCCTGTCGGTTTGTGAAAACGGATGGGCGGCGCTGAACGCCTCGATATGGAAAGCCGGCACGTTGGTGAGCGACACACCGAGGATCATCTTCACGTTGCCCTTGGCATCGTGAGGCACGACCGGAGAGAGATAGCGGTACTCTTTGTTGCGGATGGCCTCGGCGGCGGCGGCGGTCCACTCGATGTCCGCCCAGATCCCGTCGTCGCGGACTTCGACACCCTTCACCCAGCCGGCGGCCTTGGCCGTCTTGCCACTCTTGGGCTCCATGACGGCAAGCGCCTGGTGATCGTAGTCGACCACGATGTCGGTCTCGCCGTGATAGGCGCTGGTGGCCGCAACGATCGCTTCCATATTGGCGCGGTCACCGAGGACGAAAGGTCCGCGACCGTCACGCGCCGAGAACTGACCGGCCGGCAGAATGCGCTGCCAGCCGCCTGCGGCAGCCGGCAATTCAGACGAGAGCGCGGTAACCGGACCGGGCAGTTCGGCGTCGAGCGCCGTGACGATGAGGTGACGAGGGGTATCCATGGCGACGAACATCGCCGCGATTGCGCTTGCAAATCATGCCCGCCGGAGCGGGCATGATGCAGGGGAGGTCATATCGGGGGTGAGGGTCGCTCGCCAAATCGTTTTCGAAGGACTTTCAAAGCCCGTGAGCGACCGTTTGCCCTTCGGAGGGTATACGCGCCCATCCGGACGCGCAACTGCGCTGTGTGGCAAGTTTTGTAAAAGGGGGAGGACGGACACTTCACCTGGTCAGGGACCGCCGCTGTCGATCGTCGCCTGGGTGGCCTCCAGTACGCGGCTCCAGCCCGCCTTGCCGGGATTGTAATCCCAGCCCGGATCGATGCCGTCTGGCACTTCGCTGATCTCGCCGGTGCGCTTGTTGATGAAGGGCCGGAAATCGAGTGGCGGCGGATCGAAGACCAGGCGTTCGCCCTGGGCGAGCAGCCGGTCGATATCGCGGTCGGACAGGCTTTGGAGCGTGCATCGGCAATTCCATCCGCAGGGCGGCGCCCAGTGATCCCAGTAAGGATCGTCGACCTTCAGGACAAGATTATGCCTGGCGCGGTGGGTGGGGCGCGTCGCGTCGTCCAGGATGCAGACATACCGCAGCCAGGGGCGGCGCGCCTTGTGCCGCTCGAAGTTCGCCCAGTGGCCGGCGGCATAGGAGACGCGCATATTGGCATCGAAGATCGTGCGAAGCCGGCGGGCCGAACCGAGCTGCGCGGCGGTCGGTTCACCCGTCTCGGGATCGGTGACCAGCTGGCGGCCCCACCACCCCTTCGCCTGGAGAAGCGGCGTGAGATCGCGGGCGAAGTCGCGGAAGGTTCGGCCCTCCTGGAGTGCGGCGATCAGAGCCTCGTAAATGTCGCCGAGCACGTCGTAGCCCGCCGACTTCGCCACGGTGAACATCGCGGCGTGATCGTCCTGCCAGCGATCGAGCCATGAGAAGGTGGGATCGAGCTTCCCGCCACGCGCCCGAAGTGCCCGGATGGCGTCGAGCGGCGGGACCGGATCGAACTTGAGCGTCACGCCAGTTCCTCGTCAGCCTCACCGGACAGGCGGGCGGCGAAGACCGCGCGCGCCAGCTCCTCACCAAGCGCATCGCTTGAAAGACCTTCAAGCCGTCTTCGAAGGATTGTCCGGACCTCTTCAAGGCTGGTCGCTTCTGCGATCTCGCGATCCAGCCCGGCCACGATCGGGCCAATCAGCGGCTCCCAGTCACGTGACAGGGCATCGGCCGTTTCGTCGATCGCATCGCCGCGCCTGGAGCCACGTGCCGAGAGCGCGGCCGGGTCGGACGGTGGGTCCTCGTTTGCGATCATCTGGTCGGACTGTGTCTTGCCGTCTTTCGCCTGAGGTGGCGCGGGGGGAGAGGACTGCAGCAGCTCCTCATCGTTGCCGGGGTCCGGAAGGCCGAGCTTGTCGCGCATTGTCGCCATCCCGACCTTGAGGCCAAGGGGCACGAGGCGGGCGACGTTTTCGACCAGCTTGTCGACGTCTTCCTCGTCGGGTCGGCCAATCTTGATTTTGGGGTAGCTCTTCTGCGGTCCGTAGTTGAGGGAAACCAAGGGCCGCACGAGATCGCGGTTGAGCGTTGCGGCAAGCGCCTTCGCGTCGGCCTTCTCGATATCATCGCGCACCCTGTCATGCACCGAGCCGACCGCGTAGCTGCCTTTCTGCGCGTCTGTGGTCGAGGTCTGCCCGAGGACATGCTTGGAGACCTGCCGGTCGAGCCAGTCGGCACGGTCCTCGTGTAAGGAGTGGCTTCCGGTTACGTCGGCCTTGACGAACTCGACGGCCATCGACGCCGGCACGATGGCCGCATAGTCGGTGCCGATATTGGCGACCGCCTGGAGAAGCACATCCTTGTCGTCATCGGTCGCACCCGGTCCGTACTTCCCGAGCCGCAGGGGCTGGCCGTAAGCCTCGCAGAAGATCGCCCAGTCCTTCTGGGTGAACGACTTGAACAGGAACGACCAGGTGGCGCCGCGCGCGAGCCCGCCACGGATCGGCAGGCCGGACTTGGCCTTGAAGGAATGGTAGATCCAGCCATAGGGCTTGAGCGGTTCCGGTCCATCGTCTCCGCGCAGCATCGGGGTTTCGCCATCGGTGCGGTCGAACTCGAACCATCTGGGGTCGTTCCAGCACAACCGCTTCGGCATCCACTGCCGTTCCGATGTGTCCCAGATGATTTCGGTGCAGGAAAATCCCTTGCCGGTGGCGTCGAGAATGTCGCGCAGCTCGATCTCGAACTCGTCGCGTTCGATGACCGCGCGGACCAGATCGGCATGCTCCACACTTTTGGGATCGTCGCCCGCCGCCTCGACGGTGATCTCGAGTCCTGCGACCTGCAGCTTGCGGGTCTGGATGACCGAACCGTAGTGAAGGTCGCGCTCCTCCATGTCCTCGGCGAGCGCCAGATAGTCCTCGGGCGTCCCGTCGATCGAGTTCCGGAGCATCTGCGCCAGCCGTCCAGGCGTAAGGCCCGCTGCAGGATGCAGTGCATCGGGTCGCCGGACGCCGCGCATCGAAGGCCCGCCTTGCTCATTCTTGAGCGCGACGGTGCTCACCTTGCGCCCGTAAGCGTCGTACCAGTCCATCGCCATCAGTATAGTCCTCTCGATCGGCGCAACGATGCCATGCGGAATCGGCCGCTTCGTTCATCCGGCCGATCGCTCCAGCCGCTCTCGTCAGCCGGCCCGGCGCGCTCCTCGAAGCGGGACGGTTTCGGCTGGGCGGTTCGGTAGGCGAATTCGCGCCATTCCATTTTCGTGGCGAAATGAGCGAGCGCCAGGGCGACTGCGAAATCGCCGTGTCTCTTGGCGCCCTTCTCGCCTTCGCGTTCGGCCGGAATTGAGGGAATACCGCGAACGATCTTAACCAATCGCAGGTCCATGACGTGTTCGGGATCGGCGGCAAGCGCGATCGTGCCGTCTTCGAACGCCGTCTTCAGGGGCGGCATGTGTTCGTTGTACCAGGTAGTGGAAAGGGTGACCTGCCAGATCAGACCCGCGCCGTCGCTATCCTCACGGATGCCGAACTCTCGACCGAGATCCTCGGCGAGGTTCATGCCCATGCCAGTGGCGTCGATCGCCGCACCTACGAAGCGGATACCGGATCTGATGATGTCGCGCAGCACCGCCTTTTGTTCGGCGAACGGCACGTTTCGCATTTCAACAGTCAGCGCCGAAACGCGGTCGAGGTTGTCGGAGACGCGGAGAAGGTGGGCAATCGCCGGGTCGTTTCGTCGGGCAGGGTCATAGCCGAGCGCGTGCAGCGCTGACTTGTCGAGCCCGTCGAGGGCAGCGGATAACTCCTCGAGGAACGGCGCGATTAACGACCGGCGCTTCAGTTCGGGGAGTTGGAGATAGTCGGCTGGTAGTTCAAGCTTCAGGATCGGGGCGTCTTCGCGGGGAACCGTCATCCGCGCTTCGATCAGAGGTGTCGATAGCCAGGTGCCCGAGCCCTGCGTGGGAATACAGAAAAGCTCCTCGTCGGCGCCATCACCGTAGAAGTCGATTATGTCTTGGCGCCACTGCGCCTCTGTTGCCGGGCTCCATTCCTTGCCCGTTACAAGGCAGATTCGTTCGAACAGCCCCTCCTTGAGTGCCTCGTCGAAATCGATGCGCATATGAGCGTATTTCGAGCGCCCTCCAAGGATGTCCTGGACGAGCTGGTTAAAAGGGTTGTCGGTGCCGTCGTGTGTCGAACACACAACGACCTGCCCGCCCCACATGAGGAACGCGAGCGCTGCCTTGAGCAGCTCGGCGAGAGAATCGACGAAGGCCGCCTCATCGATGATGACCAGACCCTGCTTGCCGCGTAGCGTCCTCGGGGCGGAAGAGAGGGCGAGGACTTCAAAGCCGGAGGCAAAGCGAATGCGGAACGCCTGGATGTGTCGCGTCTCGTCCGGGTGCTTCGGATCGGTGTCGTCGAATAGAAACTCCGAGACCTCGGCAGCGGCGACCGCAAAAGCGCGCGCCCACATCGCGCAGGCGTCGATGAACTCACGCGTCATCTCCTGCGAGTAGGAGATGTACATCGCGTCCATACCGCCGGCCGATCGTGACCTCGATGCACGAAGGACAGCGTAGGACGCCAGCCCCCAGGTGAGACCGATCCGTCGGGACTTTTCGATAACGAGGACGGCGGTGCCGGCTTCGAGCTTTGCAACCGTGCGGCTCTGATAACCCAGCAAAACGTCGGGCAGGCCGAGCCGTTCGACCAACTCCGGCGTGGCGGCCATCGAGTCGCGCCGGATGCGCTCCCACTCTTCCTTGCTGATCGGCGCGCTCATGTTCGCACCCCGAGAATGCGGGTCTTGATATCTTCGGCGGTCTCTTCAGACATGCCTTTCTCGCGAACCACGGTCTCGACGGCTTCCTCGACCTGTTCGGCGAAGTCTTTCTCGACCTTTTGGCGGCGGGCGGTGGAGACACCTTGGGCTTGAGCCGCCGCGCGGAGCGCCGAAGCCAGGTTCATGGCGCCCTTCGGATCGATGCCGCCTTCGCCGGCGTCGGTCAGCAGCTCGAAGACCAACGTCTTGATCGCCTCGGCGGCGATCAGGGTCAGTTCGTCGGAGGATCCGGCGTCGAAGCGGTCCGCGATGGTCTTGGCGATCTGCCGGGTGTCCTCCAGGCGCCGGGTCATCACCGCGAGCTTGAGCGAATAGCGGTTAAATGCCGAGAAGGACGGGATCGCGAATTCCAGTTCGCCGCGATGTTCTGTCTGGATCGCCTGCAGCCTGGCAAAGAATTCTTCGTAGATCTCGGTTTGCGTCCGCTCGCGGTTCTGCAACTCCTGGGCCGCCCAGGCGATAACCGGCTGACATTCGTCGGGCAGCCGCTCGATACCCGAGAGCTGCCCGCGGCCCTTCCGCCTGGTCTTCGCCATGTCACACCTCCGGCGAAGGACGTTGCACGCCTTCGAGAATGGTGCGCCGATCGACGTGATCCTGTCCGGCGCGTGTGATGGAGGCGATGAATACGGTTCCGGCCTGGGCGAGAGTGATCGCGCCGATGTCCTCCAGCGCCCGAAGTTGGGTGCGGACCCAATCACGGGATTTGCGATAGCCAAACGCGTCTAGCACCGCAGTCAGAACGGTTTCGTTCAGACGCCCGTCGGTCTGCCGCGACAGTTCCTTGAGGATCGTCAGTCGGGCATCCGCCTGAAGGTGTTCCTCGTAGCTCATCAGCCCTTCTCCTTGCTGCTCGACAGATAGTCCTCCACCCTGCGAACAGATCGGTTGACGCCGCTCAGGCTCTCATCGAGGCGCCCGATGGTGCCTTCGAGTTTCGCCAGGGAGAGCTTCAGCTCGTTGACATCGTCCTTGGCCGGGAGGTGCCGCAGTTCCTGCTCGACTGTCTGGGTGCGTCTTTCCAATGCGGCGATCGTTTCCTTGCAAGCCTCCAAACGCTCGTCCATCCCCTTGAGATGTTCGGCGTTGACCCGGCTCGAGGATGTCAGCCAGGCGTAGAGCGTCGCCCCGACGGAGATCACCAGAGCAAAGACCCCCAACCACTCTTTCACAGGCTCAAGCACGCCGGTTCCTTTCCTGGCGCTCCGCACAGGACACGCAACGGGTTGCGAAGGGGGCTGCCGCCCTTCGTTCATTTCCGATCGGATCCCCGCATTCCACACAGTCGGGAGAACCGGGGCGAGAGACAGCCAGCCCGGCGGCGCGAATGGCGGCTTCGCGCTCCTGTTCGGCGCGCAGCTCGGCGAGATCGAAGGCAGAGTTTCCGAGGTTCACGGCGCAGCCTTCCAGCTCTTGACCGCGTTGATGGCGCTTTCGCCCAGCGACTTGATGGTGTGTCCGCCCATGTAAAGCGAGATGAACCAGGTGGTCAGCGTCATCAGGATGGTGATATCGACGCGCTGGATCAGAACGCCGGTGAGCGTCTCCACGATCGGGAAGATCAAGAGGTAGAAGGTCCAGTACACGCCGAGCAGATACATCCAGCCCCAGCGCCAGGCCGACTGCCAGAAGCCTTCCTTCATCTCGGCCTTCAGGAGGGCGAACTGACCTTCGACACCGGCAGACCAGAGGGCGATGAGCTCGGGCGTCTCCGCTTCTGTCGCGAGAACAGCCTCGCGAAGATCTGGCTCTGAGACAGTCTCAAGCTCTTCGGGTTGGACGCCGGCCTTGCCGGCCACCGTCTTGATGACGGCCTCAGCCAGTTCTCCACCCTTCGGGCCGATACGCTTCGTCAGGATATCACGGACGATCGGAGCTCCGACCTCGGCCGCGATCGTTGCGAGGATTCCACCTATGAGAGACATGTCAGCAAAACCCCGCAAGAATGAGAAGAAGGGCAAAAACACCCGCTGGAATGAGCCAGCCGAGGCCAGGGAAGCCGCCCCTGGGGACCGGCCGATTGGCTTCGGCCAGGACGTTCATCGCGAACATCGACAGGCAGACGAAGAGACCCCCGACAAGGAAAAGGACCACCAGCACCGCCCCGAGGAAGCTGATCATTTGATGGCCCTCCCGTTCTTCTCAGGTCCCTTGAGCGCGATGGAAATCTCGTCGCGATACGTCCAGGCAAGCCACGCGAGCCCCAGCAACAGGAATGCCCCGCCGGCGTAGAGAAGCCAGTCGCCATAACCCGAGACCTGAGCGGTGCTGTCGGCGGCCCCGCTTCCTGAAACCACCACGCCGCCAGCCGCCGTTCCGCCAGCTTTCTTGCGCAGGTCGATGATGCGCTGCAACTGATCGAGAGTTGCCCGACCGAGTACGCCGTCCATGTCGAGCTGCGGATGCTCACCCTGGAATTTGCGGGTGGCCGCCGTGATCAGCTTGTCGTCACCTGTTGCGCCTGGAGCCAGATAGCCGAGTTCGACGAGCCATTTCAGACCCTGCGAAAAGTCGTCTGCCCCGAGCCGCCAACCACTCGACTTGCGGAGGCCCTCGACGGTCATGGCGCGCGGTGCCTTGATATGGGCGGGCCAGCGATTGAACTCCATGATCGCGGCACCCTCGGCGCGGCGACGGACAAGACCCGGCAGACGCCGACCCTTGGCGGTCGTTCCGGTGACCTTGAACCGCTCGGCCGAGGCGGAGACCTTTCCTGCCGCGAGCAGCTTGAACCAGCTCCACCTGGCAGCGCCGATCCCGCAATTGAACAGCATGTCGATCGCGGCGGCCTTTGCATGAGGGGTGGCGTCCGGCGCTCCCTTGAGAACCGGAGGAGCGTATTCCGCGTCTATCGCCTCTTTCAAAAGATAGATCGCGTCAGCCTCACTGATGCGATCGCCGAGTTTGAGTTTCTGTCCGCGTTCGGTCATCCACCATTCGCGGAAGCGGCTCGACCCCCAGGTGAAGCCGAAGCCGATGGTGATCTTGCCCGCTGGGCAGCGATAGGCACGCAACACCTTGCCCTCATTCTCCCCGGTCCAGGGGATGAGGCGCGGATCATAAGGAGTGGAGGTCATAGGGCTGCTCCGGCGCGGGAACCGGCCGGCTCTGGCCGACCGGTTCGGGTTGCTTCACCGGTCGGCAGGCCCGACCGTCATGCGCAGGATGTCAGGATTGGCGGCATGGTCTCATGCCCGCGCGGGCGGTCATATCGTCAGTCGAGGGGGAAGAGCTGGCCCTGGCGCGGATCGGTGCCCTTGCGGGGCGTTTCCGGCATGCGGCGGAAGATCTTGTCGACGCCGGTCTCGGTGATCCCGAGGGCGCGTGCGATCTCCGCGTTCGAGCGACCACGGGCACGATATTGCCGCGCCCGCTCCTCGCGGGCAAGAGGGACACGCAAATAGGTGCCGGCATAGCGGCGCGATAGCTTTCGGGCGACGTCGCGGCCGAGTGCTCTTTCAACCTTGGTATCCACCTCTTTCGCAGGCACGAACAGCCGCGTGCCGCCGAAGGCCTCGGCGAGCCGCACGAAGTCGTCCATGCCGAGCAGCTTGTTGAGCTCGGCCGAAAGGGCGGGTTCGGGTATCACCGCGACGCCTCCCGGAAATAGGTTTCTCGCAAGGTGCGTGGCTCGCTTGCGCCTTCGCGGCCGAGATCCGGCCACCAGTCGTCCGAGCCCAGCTTCCACAGATGCCGCATCGGGATACTGTTCACGACACGGGAGTGCGGCGGGTAAACTTCGATCGCCACGGCCTCCGGGCCGAAAACCTGATCCTTGATCGCCTGCAGCGTGTCCCAGGTGATGCCGCCATCATGCTCGACCGAAAGAAGGTTGAGCGCGTGGTCGACATAGATGCGCTCGGCACTCGGCCATTTCGTTTCGAGCAGATGCGTCCAGATGAGCTGCGAGGTCATCATCCGGCCTCCGCGAACAATTCAGTCTGATTGCCCCAGGTGTCGTATCCGGCCCACGGCTCGCGGGCGAACAGTTCGGTCCCGAAGGCATGCGGGCAAAGCCGTTCGATGATCTCGCGCATCTCGGGTGGCTTGCGCGAGTGCTCACGGCGCACGCTATCGATGCGATCGGGGATCTCGCTCAGATCATCTGTCTCAAACCCGTTCCGCTCGGAGCGCGATCGGATGAACGGCTGGCCGATCGAGCCGACCAGATAGGGCTCGCAGGAGGAGCGAAGAATATAGCCGGTCCCGAAGGCCGGTTTGCCGGTCGCGGTCTTCTTGAACCACGAACCGCCGGTCTTGTACGTGAAGCCCCACGCCCGCATCACCTCGGCCGCCTGGAGAAGATGCGGCCAGGTCGACCACAAAAACAGAAGGCAGTCCCCGGCCGCAAGATCGCTCACCGGAAGCGCCTTGATGGTGTCGAGGTCCATGGTCTCGTAGTGCGACTCGGGGCTCTTCTCGTAGCCCTTCTCCGAACGCATCAAATAGGCCCAGGGCGGGTCGGCGAGGATCACGCCGTATTTGAGCGGCTGGAGGGTGTCGAAAGGCCAGCTCATTCGCCAAGGCTCCTCGGGTCCTTTGCCGGCCATCCGGGCTTGAGAACGGTGACCACCGTCGTTCCAGCCTCGTGGTTGGCAAGCACGAACTTGACGCGCTCGATCCGGACGGCGACAGCACCGAGGCGGGCGCCGGTCATGCAGTGGCCAGCTACGTGGCGGCGAAGGGCCTCGATATCGAGGTCGAAGCCGCGTTCGAGATAGCGTAGGAGGGCGCGGTCGGAGACGTGGATTGCGGGGTCGGTCATCACGCAGCCGCCTTTCTGGAGGCTTTTCGTGCGCGGACCCGCTTCCCGAAATCGTTCATAACCGCGATCCATTCTTCGCGGTCCGGTGGACTGTAGGGATCTGGCGTGCGGGAGATGATCACGGCAACGGCCGACCAGAACGCAGAGGCGATTTTCGGTTCACCGGTCAACATCAGCCACTGTGCCGAGGCGATGCGGTAGGCGTCATCCTGCCGGTAGGTTTCCACCATGGCGCTGTCGCGGGTCCAATCGACACCGCCGTCGCGCGCCAGCCAGCCTTTGAGCGCCTCGATCGCAGCCCGGGCGTCGGCCGCGTCATGACAAAACCGCACCGCGTCGACGCCGGTCTGACGCTTGACGAAGGCTTCCAGCGCCGCATCGTCCCGATTGCGCACGAGACCGAGGTTCCAGCCGGCGATCCAGAGCGCCTGCAGCTTGCCGGCATATTTTCCTTCGAGCCGCTTTCGACCGCCCTTCGAAGCCGGTTTGAAACCGAGCCTGCGTAGCTCGCCCAGTACGGCATCGTGCTGGCGTGGCGTCATGGCCCGAAGGCTGCGGGCACCCGTCTGCCGCTCGTAAAGATCGCGGGCGTCGTCCTCGGCGATGCCGAGCTGGCGAAGGCCGGCGTGGATAGCTTTGATGGCAGTCATCGTCTCGTCTCCAGTTCCAGGACATCGGCGGTCAACATCTTGAGCCGCGCTTCCAGATCGATGCGGCGGTGGGACCTCGGCTTGAGCCTTTTGATCTGATCGATCAGGTTCCGCCGTTCGGCTTCCATTTCGAACGTCCGCCGCCTGCGGAATTGTTCGTCGCGCCAGGCGAAAAGCGTGTCCTCTTCCCGCCGCGCGCCCATCTCAAGCTGCCTTCGTGTTGCTTGCGGCTGCTCGGGCCCGTCGAACCCAAGCCCGAAGAAGAGGTGCGCCGCCTTCCGTGCAGGTCGCCCGTACGCCCATCATCGAGAGCACTTCGAAGGTCAGCCTGCCGGGTGGATCAAGACGGCCAATCTCGGCTTCGATGCGAGACAGAGCTTTCGAGAACGCCAGACGTTCCCGCTCCCAGCCGGTTCGATCATTGAGAAAATCGACCTCGCTTTCGGGCAGGGTTTCAAGCTGCTGCTCAAGCCAGTCAGCGCGGGCGAGGAGGGCGTTGCGGTTCATTGCAGGCGTCCCTCCGTATATTCACCCTGACGGCCGCCCATCATGATCTCGCGGAGATCCTCGCAAGTCGCCTGGTAGAGCATTTCGGCGTCTTCGAACTCGCCGGCCTGGCCGTTGAGGGTGGCGGCGAGAATGGAGATCAGAACCGAGAGGCCTTCGTTGAGGGGAAGGCCGTTCAGCAACGCGCAGATCTCGCTGGCGATCGGATCGGCCTTTGCGGACAGGAGGCGCTCGCTCATCACGCACCTGCCTTTCCGTCATCAAGAACGGCATCGACGAGATCGCTGTAGACGACCGTTTCAAGGATCAGGCGGGCAAGGGCTTCTACTGAAAGATCCCGCACACGCGCGTGTCTCCGGAGTTGCTCGCGAAGCGCATAGTCGAACTCAACTGAGTTGCTGCAGCGACGCGTGCGATTACCGGCGACAGATGCCCGCGAGGCACTGTTTTCCAGAGCGCTCACGGTCTTGGGGTCAATTCCGACCTTTGCGGCGATTACTCTAGTGGTCAGACCCTGCGCACGAAGCGCGACGACGGCGGCCGTGCGGCTAGGATATCCCAAGGTCTCAATTGCGCTGCCCATCACGCACCTGCCTTGGCGAGATCGATCGTCACTGCCTTCCATCCATCGGTCACCTCCGCTCGCTCGTAAAAGCGGACATATTCGCGGCTGCCGGTTACCCGCATGGCGTCGCGGATTGCGTCCATGGCCCGCTGCCAGCGCGCGTCCTCGATGTCGAGCCGCATCAGCATGAAAATCTCCGAGCGGTTCACCTGGCCTTCCTTCTCGGTGTTGAAGGCACGGGTGATGATGGCGCGGATCTCGGGCCGGCTGTCGGCGGCCCATTCATTGAGGCACTCGTCGATGAGCTGCTTTGCGATCTGTAGCTGCGAACCGAAGTCGACGAAGTCGGAGACCTGCACCTTGACCTGCATGAGCCCGTCGAAGGTCTGGTAGGTTCTGTTGCCTTTTTTGCCGCCCTTGGTGACGCCGTAGTCCTGTTCGAGCAGTGCATCGAGCTCGCCCAGGTCAGTCATGGTATGGCCGCGAAACCGCGCGATCTGGTCGGAGAGGTCGCGGGCAAAGCCCATGATCTTGCGCACCTGCTCGTCTTCCAGCTTGTCGGCCGCCTTGATGGTTTCGCAAGGGACGAGATTGCCCCGTGCATCGGCCATGTAGGGCTTGCCGTTGACGTCGATAATGCCGGTGGTCTCGGCCTTGCTTTCGTCGAGGATGATTGCGTCGGTCATGTCAAAGTCCTTTCGGGGGATGGATGGCGGAATAGGCGCGATAGGCGCTCCGCAGTTCGTCGATAGCCGCGTCGAGCGCCGCCTGAGCGGAGCGCTCGCCACGCGAGAACTTGTCGTTTTCGAGTTTGAGGGCGGCCGTGGCGACCTTAGCTGCCGCCGCGACCAGGGCATGAGGCGGGATCCGGGGCGGGGAAAGCGGCTCCCGCCTCATGCGGTCCAGCTCGCACCGCTCTTCGTCGAGTTGCGCGCGCTGATCTGCGAGTTCGTGGCTGACTTCCAATGTCACCGCCTTGCGGACGATGATGTGCAGCCGCTCCATGACCAGGTCCGTGGTCGCGTCGGCCATGCGATCAATGTCAGACTCCACGGCTTCAGGGGGCGGCGACTGGATCATGCCGCATCACCTCCACCGTTACGCCCGGGTTGCGGCCTGGGACGCGGCACGACCGGAAACAGCCGGATATTGGTGCCGGGGATCTGCATCGCGGCAAGGACGGCGGCCTCGCGTTTCGCTTTCATAGACGCATCACCCGCAGCCCTGCGGTTCCATGTCTCCCGGCTGAGCGCGTTCTCTAGGTCTACCGCCATGCCGGTCAGTTGCTGGAGCCGCGCGATGAAGCTTTCGAGGTTCTCGCCGTCCATGTGAAGACCGCCGTGGCGGCACTCCTTTACGGCGCGCGTAACCTCTTTCAAGTGGTCGGAGACATACTCAAGCCTTGCCATTTGAAGACCCTCCCTTGCCGAATTGCGGGTAAATGATCCGGGGTTCGCTGGCCGCAGCTTCAAGAACACCGTGCTGCATGACTTCAAGGCTGAGATCGTCGAGAACGGCGGCCACGGCCTTGCCGTTTTCACTCACTCGGAACGCGCCCAACTCATGTTCGAGATTGGCGATCTGCCGCTTGAGTAGGTCGAGACGTTCGAGTAGCCATTCGGCACGGTCTACCGGCAACGTCAGGCCGGTCTCGGTTGTGTTCTGGGCGAGAAGCTCGGCGAGTAGTCCGATCTCCGGGGCAATCGGTGAGGTGCGTGAAAGCGCGGCCATCACAACCCCTCCACGTCGCGGTTCGACCAGGCCTTGCGCAGCATACCCGCGTCGATCGGCGCGCCTTCCGACCGCATGACCGCCAGCTTGATCGTCTTGTCGATCTGCCCGAGCGCGCCGTCTTTCATGCCGATACCGGTCAGGAATTTGCGGGCATCCGGATCTTCGATCTTCCAAGCGTCGAGCAGCTTGCCGATGTCCTCTGCGGGTGGCTTCGGCAACCGAACGCGCTTGGCGATCCGCCGCTTGATCTGCGCATAGGACGGACCGTCCGTGCGCCTTGCGAAGCGCGTGTAGATCTCGTCGTTGCCGACCAGCGCCAGTCCGCAGCCGTAACAGTCTACGAAATGGCGGAGTTGATCGACCGCAGCGTCAATGAGGTTCTGCGCTTCGTCGACAATGAGGAGGGTGTTCTCCGACCGCGCCAGACGGTTACCGATCGAACGGACCAGCTTTGCCGGATTGTGCTGCGTAAGATCAAGGGCGGTTGCCAGCTCCATCAGCATGCCGTGGACCGTCTTCGTATGCGGACTGACGGTCACCATGTGGACGTTTGAACGCGTGGCCGCGAATTGCTTGCAAGCCATCGTCTTCCCGGTACCGGCTGCCGCCGTGATCGTGACGAAGTCCGTGAGCATCTGGGCGAAGACGAGGGTGTTGATGATCTCCGCTGCAGCACGCGTGTGAATGAAGCCGGGCGCGACCGGAATGGTTGCCGCCAGCCCGGCCATCTCCTCAACCGAGGCAATCCAACGCTCGACCCGAGAATTTTGGGTGTCGAGGCGTCCGTCATACTTCCCGGAAAACCATTGGCTAAACGTACCGTCCGGGATGCCGATACGGCGGGCCACTTCGGCCTTGGCCCAGCCCTGTCGGTTTCCGATCTCGGCGACCTTGCCGACAAGAACATGCCAGACGTCAAGGTCTGCCTGCGAACGGCCCGGGCGACCTCCCGCGATGTCGGGTTGTCCCGTTGGCAGCGTCCAGCCGATGGCCGGGCTTGTGGTAACTGTCTCGTTCATCTATTTTCTTCCTTGCTATGTATTGGGCGGGGGTTTCCCCGCCTCTTTTTTTTGGCCGTACGAGACACTCAGCGGCCGCTTTCTCCCTTTCCGGGAAACTCGATGATCTCGCCCTCAAGCCTCTGCATGGTCCGTGAGAAGGCGGCTTCGTCTTCCTCGTCCCAGGCCTCCCGAGCAGGATTTGGAGCCGCGCCACCCGTTGCGGCGATCCGCTTGATCCGGGGCGGTTCGGGACGGGGCTCGGGTGCCGTCTTTCCGGCGCCGTAGATGTCCGCGAGTGCGTCGGGTGTAAGCTCGGCATGCAGACGGGCACTCTCTTTCAATGTCCGGGTGAGCGCGTTGCGCTTGGCTGCATGTTGGCGGGCCGCATCGGCGTCGAAGAAGCCTGTGTCGGCAATGCAATCGGCAACGCAGATCAGCCGTTCGGCTTTCGCCTCGTAGACATGAATGGGACTGGTCAGGCGATCCGGATCGAAGCGCACGGTGACCTCGCGGCCGGCGTGGGCGTTGAGCTCCTGTGACCAGTAGCGGTTGCCGAATATCTCGATCTCGCCGGAACCCTTCTTTGTGCGGATACGTTCGGCGGCCAGCAACCAGAGCGCGCGCTGAGCCTCCGACGGCCAGCGAACCAGCGTGGTCTCGGCCTGCATCGAAGCCGTGAATGTCTCGTCGAAGGACCGACCGTCTGCATTGCCGCCGCGCCGGCCCGGCCGCGCATTGTGCTCGGCGATCATCCGGTCGACATGGGCGGAGAACTCGGCCATGGGGATCGCCCGCGTGGCGTAGTTCTCGGGCTTCGCGTCGGGTGTGTTGCCGGTGTAGGCGCCCGAGCAGAACGGGTGGCGGGCGATATTCTCGGCGAGGTCGCGAAAGGCCCTTTCGATCGGTTTTGACTGACCGGAGTAAGGGGTCGCCCAGACGATGGCGATGCCTAGTGCGGTCAGGAGCCCGTTCGGGTCCTCGTCGCGCACCTTGAAGCGGAAGCGTGTCTTTGCGCCGCCGGAGATCCACTTCGATGCGAAGGCACGGCCGTTGTCGAGGACGATTTTCTCGGGAATGCCGTAGCGGCTCACCATGTCGCCGATTGCAAGGCGGACGGTGTTCTTGTTCTCCGAGGCGGATAGCCGCCAGGCGACCACTTTCCCGGAATAGAGGTCCTGCAGCGCCACCATCATGATGCGCGTCGGCTTCTGCTCGCCCGGAAGGGTGACGAAGACGTCGAACTTGTGGCCGTCGATGTTGACCGCTTCCATGGCATGCAGGGACGAGCGGTCGCGGCGCTGGGCCGGATAGAGCGTCTTGACAGTCTCGCGACGTTTCCGGGCCGTGATCTGGACGGGCTCCGGCACTTCCGCCTTGAGACGGCGGCGGAGCGACTGCTCGTCGGGGATTGGAGACCAGCCGTGTTCGGCGGCGGCTTCCTTCATCCGGCGATAGCAAGCGGAGAAGGCGGGTGCCTCGGCGCGCAGATAGTCGCTTTTCAGAGCCGCCCAAGCGTGTTCGTTGCAGGCTTCAAAGCTGGATGTGGCCCGGTAGTTGTCGGCAAGCGCGGACAGCCAGTCGGCCCTTTCCACGCCTTCGATCCTTCCCCGCCAATTACGAAGCGAACGGACGGAAACCTTCATGCGCCGTGCAACAGTGTTGACCGCGGCTGTTTCCGACAAGCCGCTCTCGTTGATGAGGCTGGCGACTTTGACGACGGCCTTCAGTCGTTCTTCACAGGCCGCTTTACGGGCCTTCGAAAGGCGCTCGAACGTCGCCCAGCGCTGTGCCGGTCCGTCCGGCGCTGCCGGGGCGTCCATGTTCGCCGGAGCGCCGTGGACGAGAGAGAGCTTGGCCTGGGTCGCGCGCGGCAGAAGGGAGAGATGATATTCCCAACCGCCACCGCCTTCGCGTCCCGAGCGCCTGCGGGCTTTCTCGCCCTGCAGCTGCCAGCGACCCTTGCTCGCCGCCTTGTTGACGGCGCGGACGCTGACACCCTGCGCGGCTGCGATTTCGGAGGCGGTAAAGTAGTCCTTCATTTGCGCCTCCAGTCGGCCGGGCGAACCGGCACGGCGCGCAGGCGTCGGAGTTCGGCGTTGATCTGGCGGCGTTCCTGATCGAGGAGCGCAATCTCTGCGAGCCGGGCTTCCGACCCTTCGAGTACAGTCAGTCCGGCCTTCGAGGCGATCAGGTCGTAGAGCCAGTTCGCCCGGGTCGCGTGAACGAATGCGGCAAATCGCAGGAGGCTGATGTCGTGGCTCTCCTTGCTCTCGGCCGTGTAGGCATCGAGCGTCGTCTTGGAGAGGGTTTCCAGGCCGAGATACTGCGCCATGCGCTTGGCGATCTCGTGCCGGTCGAAGCCGCTCTCGCGGATGGCTTTGGCCATGGCGCGCTTGACCTCGGAGCGGAAGCGATCGAGTTCGAGAGGTCCGCGATCGGCGCGGCTCTCGTAGATCGGCCCGTCGAACAAGCCGAGCTGGTCGGGGTGGACCTTGCTCATGCCTCGTCCCCTTCGGGAGCATCGAGGAGGCCGGCATATTCGACAAATTGCTGCCGGGTCTCAGGGCTCGCGCGCTCCCAGGTGTCGATCAGGCGGGAGAGGAACTGGTTTTGTGGGTCCTGGCGCGCTGCAGGCGGAGGATCGAGCAGCGCGATTGCCGCCTTGAAGTCTCCATTGGTTTCCTTGATAGCGATATGCGCCTTCGCCCGTTTCGCAGGCTCCAGCTTGGCGAGCTTCAGCAACTGGCTCTGGTTGTCGGCGATCGGAGTGCCCGAAATCGCCTGGCGTACCTCGCGCGGCAGGTTTTGGGCGATCTTGTTCAGGCGCTCAATCTTTGCAATCGAGCATCCGAGCCGTTCTGCACAAGCGACGGAGAAACCGTTTGAGGCTTCTTGGGCGAGAAGATCGACGGGCGAAGTTCCTAACTCCGTCAAGTTGACGGAGTTTTTCGGCCTTCCACCTTTGGGGTTGATCGGGCCGCGTGTTTTCTCCCAGAAGTCGCGATAGGTCTGGACGAAGACTGCCCGGTCCATCACCGAGAGATCGTTCCGGAACAGGTTTTCCTCGATCTCGATAAGCACCGCCTCGTCGGCGTCGGCCTTGACGACCATCACGTCGATCTCGGCTTCGTCGAGCAGCGCTATCGCCCGCATCCGGTGCGCGCCTGCCACCAGCACGTATTTCTGCTTTCCGTTGGGTGTGGAACGCACAGTGACCGGGTTCAGAAGGCCGTGCTCGACGATCGACGCCTGGATAGCGAGCGCATGGTCTTCGTCGACATTACGCAGCCGTTCCGGGATGGTGATGTCTGCGATTTTGAGTGTCTTGAACATCACGCGGCCTCCGCCAGCTTTTCGTCGAACATGCCTTGAGCTTCGGCAGCGATCCGGCGGTAGACGGTCGCGAACTCCGGCTCGTCGAGCCTGTCGTCGATCACCTGCAAAGCTCGATTGACCGAGACTCGGGCGCGGTCGACGAAGGCGCCGGCGCGTTTCTTCGGCAGATCGAATTGGGCGACCATCACGTGCAGGGCGATCTGCCTGGCAAGGACGGCGTCGAAATGGCCTCGGGGTGGATCTATGATTTTCGCCATCGGCAAATGCGGGAAGGCAGACTTTACGGCTGCGACACACACCCGGAAGGTGATGTCGTAGAGCTCGGCGTCGGTGAAATGGCTCATGGGTGGTTCCTCTACGCGGTTACAAAATGAGGCCCGCCGCCGCGCCGAGCGCGATCAGGCAGGTGAGGGAGGCGAGTGCGGTCCAAACGGGACGGCGGAAATCGACGGGGCGAACGGCTGAAAAAGGGTTCCCCATTGTCTACGCCGCCTGTTCGTTTCGGCGTTGTGCGAGCGTCGGAACTCGGGTCCAATTCATGGGCGATCGTCGCTGACCGGAGGGCCTGTAACGGGACGGCCACAGAAGATGTGGCTTGGTGCCGAGAGCGGCGGCGATCGCACGTTCGCCCCTGAGGTTGGGTTCGCGCAATGTGTTGCGAGCCGTTCCATCACTGAGCTTGTACTGGCGGTCGATGCTTGCGAGCGTGATGCCGGCGGTGATGAGCTTTGCCTTGATGGCGGTCTGCTCTTTGACGAGCGGATCGACTCTCTGGTCGGGCGCGGGCATATTGGCCTCCGGTGTGCGGAGAGGGCGACTGGCAGGTCGCCCTTTCTCCGAAAGTGTAAATCTGCGAACGTGGGCATTTAAGCCCACATATGTGGTTTAGTCAACTATGAGTGATTTGAAGCCCACAAATGTAGGCAAAAAAACTAATGAAATAAGGCGATCGGTCGATCGCTATCGTTCAAATTGGAGTGGCTTGGAAGCTGATGAACGTGTGCTCGCAGCGTCGATAACGATTGCTGTTGAAATTGTAGGAGGGCGTTCGGAGGCCGCCGAAGTGATGAGAGTGGGGGTCTCGTCCATCGACAACTATCGAGCTGGTAAACGTCAGCCGCGCGCGCTGGAGCTGATGAGGCTGTTCAACGCACGCGATGAAATTCTGAGGCGGTTGCGGTCTGACGCTCGAGCTGAGATAAATCGTGCGTCTATAGCTTTGGCACCTACGTCTGAGGACCTAGCGGCCATGAAAGGCCTCTACGGTGAAGATGCTGGAGAGGCGTTATTTAGCGCCTACAACGCGCATGCCCTTGAGCGGCGTCCGCTGGTCGGGAGTTTCGATCCCGATGACACAGAGGTTGGTGTCGGCTGGTCGTCAGGAAATTGGAATCCGGCCACAAAGGGTGCGCTGCCCGAAATCGATGTCCGCCTCGGCGCCGGCGAGGGGTCTGTAGGTGAGATGGTGTCGATCCCCTCGAACGGCGGCTTTGCGGGCCACAAGGTTATAGCCGAATGGGTGTTCCCCAACACCTTCCTGGCCTCGATTCTCGGCGCCGACGCCGCTCGGTGCATCGTCCAGGAGGTTGTGGGCGATTCGATGAGCCCGACCTATCAGCCTGGCGATCGCGTGATAGTCGATCTTTCCCAGACCAGGCTGACGACAGATACCGTCTACGCAATCAGCGATGGGGAGGCGGAGCCGCAGATCAAGCGCCTGCAGAGAGTCCCGTTTTCCGACCCGCCGATGGTAAAAATCATCAGCGACAATCCCAACCTGGAAACCTTCGACGCGTTTTTGGAGCGGGTCCATATTATCGGTCGCATCATCGGTGTGGTCGCCAGGCGGTAGCTGAATGATAGCGGCGATCTCGGTCATAGCGGTTCTGTCAGCTGCTCTCGCTCTTCTTCGCCCGTCGGCGTGGTCGTTCTTCGCCGCTGCAGCTCTCAATGCAGTTGCAGCCTGGCTGATCTTGGCCGCATGGCTGAATTGAACGGAGGCAATTCATGAAGCGCATTCTGCTTATGCTGATTATCGCTGGCGCCATTGGTGCCGGGGGTTACCTTACCTGGGCAGCAAACAGCGGAGAGCGTCCGTTTCGCTCTGCGCTACGTGTCGCCTGCGAAGACAAGCTCGTCGACTCTCTCAAGGCGCCTTCCTCATACAGGATGGTGAGCTATCGCGAGTCAGACTTCGCAATCAAACCCGGGGAGGCACGGGACTTGGCATGGAGCCAAATGCGAGAGTGAACCGCACCGAGATTGCCGGAGGCTCCAACTCCTGAGT
>CEQG01153867.1_pt1 | contig 35677 bp, 25 predicted proteins | sample 350301 | NCBI WGS metagenome assembly CEQG01 (sample SAMEA2621242, study PRJEB7988) | marine metagenome | isolation source: saline water (ENVO:00002010), including | reverse complement strand
AGGGGCCTATGGCGGCGAGGTAGAAACCCCTAATCTTGATAAGTTGGCAGCTGAGGGCGTGAAGTTTACCCAGTTCTATAATACCGCGCGTTGCTGTCCCACCAGGGCATCGCTCATGACGGGGCTTTACCCCCATCAAACCGGGATAGGGCACATGACAAACCCTCCTAACTCAGACCAGCATGATATGGAGCTGCCAGCCTATAGGGGGTACTTGAACAAAAATAATGTCACCCTTGCAGAACTGTTGAGGCAGGCAGGATATCATACCTATATGTCAGGTAAGTGGCACCTGGGCATGGAGAAAGAAGACCAGTGGCCACTACAACGTGGTTTTGAACATTTTTATGGCATTCTGCCCGGTGCGTCTAATTATTTTAGACCAGAAGCTCCCCGCGGTATAACCGTAGACAATGAGCAAGTTGTGATCACAGATGAAGATTATTACACCACGGATGCCTTTACTGACAATGCAATAAAATTTATTGATGGGTCTCAATCCCAGCAAGATGACAAGCCCTTTTTTCTATATCTCGCCTACACGGCACCACACTGGCCATTGCAAGCCCCTAAGGAAAACATAGATAAATACAGAAAGATGTATGATGAAGGCTGGCAGGCCATACGGGAAGAACGGTATGCGCGTATGCAAAAAATGGGGATTATAGATGAGCAGACGGTTCTTTCAGACCAAGATTCAAAAGCATGGGACAGCCTATCAGGAGAAAAGAAAAAGGAAATGTCCTTGAGACGGGCCATTTATTCTGCACAAATAGACCGTATGGATGAGAACATAGGTAGGCTCGTGGAACATCTCAAGCAAAAAGGACTGTATGAAAACACCCTGCTTGTCTTTCTGGATGACAATGGGGCTTGCGCAGAAGGAGGTATGCTGGGCGGAGGACCCGCAAAGCAACTGGAAACCAAAGAAGGATATTTCCTGTCCTACGGACAGGCCTGGGCAAACGCCTCAAACACACCCTTTAGAAAGTACAAGCACTGGTTGCACGAAGGGGGTATCGCAACCCCCCTCATCGTTCACTGGCCAGCGGGAATCAAAGGGGACAATAACGGAAAAACAATCAGGCAATATGGTTTTTTACCAGATATCATGGCCACGTTTGCAGATGTTTCTGGTGCTCAATACCCAGCTCAATATAACGGCAATGCAATACCGCCCATGGAGGGAGAGAGCCTTTTGCCCTTGCTTGAAGGAAGTGTGGGGCAAATCCATGATAAACCCATCTTCTGGGAGCATGAAGGCAACAAGGCCGTGCGCCTGGGCAACTATAAACTTGTTATGGAGTGGAAGGGCAAAAACAAGAACCACTGGGAACTTTATGACATTTCAAGCGACCGCAGCGAAGAAAACGACCTTTCTGCCCAAAATCCCGACAAGGTCAACGAGATGGTCGCCATGTGGGAGTCATGGGCAAAGGATAAACAGGTGGAACCCTGGGACAAGATCCAGGGGATCATGAATGCTAAGAGAAAAGAAAAAGGGTAAGATGATAAAATACAAAGTCTATTTGAGATTACTGGTGCTGGTGGGTTTATCCACCTTATGTACCGCAAGTAAGAGCCTGGATAAAAAGAACATAAAAGATAAGCCCAATATCATCTTTATCCTGGCTGATGACCTCACAAGATGGGATACCGCCACGTATGGCAGTGTCGATTCCAGGACACCCACCATAGATAGCCTGGCCGCAAGTGGCATGAAGTTCAATAGATGCTATCAGGCAGCGCCCATGTGCTCACCCACACGGCACAATCTATTGACCGGCATGTACCCCGTGCGCACAGGCGCATACCCCAACCACACCTATGCAAAAAAAGGAACAAAGTCCGTGGTGCATTACCTCGAGCCATTGGGGTACAGGGTTGCCCTTTCGGGGAAAAGGCACATACTCACTAAAGAAGTATTTCCATTTGAATATATAGACGGTGACGACCACTCGACCACAGACCCTGATTTTGAAAAAATCGATTCATTCCTGGGGGATGTGGAAAGCAAGGACGACAACTTTGCCCTTTTTGTAAACTTTAAATCTCCCCACTCCCCATGGACAGAAGGAGACCCCGGCCAGTTTGATAAAGACAAGGTAACCCTGCACCCCTATCTTGCAGATACCCCTAAAACACGAGAACAGTTTATAAACTACCTCGCAGAGATCAATTACCTGGACGGGCAAATAAAACAGACCATGAACTTGCTTAAAAAGCATGGCTTTGCAAAAAACACCATAGTCATGTTCTCCACAGAGCAAGGCAGCAGCATGCCCTTTGCAAAATGGACACTATATAATGCCGGGGTAGGTTCTGGGTTGATAGTCAACTGGCCAGGAAAGATCAAGCCGGGCTCAGTTAGTGAGGCACTGGTAGAATATAGCGACATTGTGCCCACCATGATTGACGCGGCAGGGGGCAAGCCTGTCAAAAACCTGGACGGCTCCTCGCTGTTACCGGTACTGCTTGACGGTAAAAAGGAGCATAAGGAGTACACCTACGCATTACAGACGACCCGCACGATTTTTAGTGGTGCGGAATATTACCCCATACGCTCAGTCTCTAACGGGAGGTACCGGTTGATCCTCAACTTAACACCAGATGCAGATTTTCAAAACACCACCGTGATGCGTGATGCCTACTATAAAGAATGGAAAAGTAGTAAGGATCCTAAAATTTTGGCTTTGGCCAAAAAATATGAGCACCGCCCGGCTATTGAGTTATATGATGATAAAAATGACCCATATGACCAGCATGACCTTGCCGGTGATCCTCAACATGCCTCACTCATAAAAGAGCTAAGGCAAAAGCTGTATGAATGGATGAGCTATTGTGGCGATAAGGGCATCAGGACAGAGCTTGAAGCAAACATCCATACCAACCACCGTGTAAATGCTACTGAAACCGTATCAATGCACCTGGATGCCCTACCCGCTCAAAAAAAAGGAAATATTGAGGTCAAAGAAGATGGGTATTACATCTTTTATCTTCCACGGGGCAAAAAATCCACCTTGATGATAGATGGTGAAGAACTTTTCTTTGGCAATCACGGGGGCAAGGAATATTCTAATTATGTAGTGGCATCGCTCCAGGCAGGAAAACACAAGATACTACAGGAGCCAGAAACCAGGTTAGAGTGGACCGGTCCAGAAATCCCAAGGACAAAATTTAAAATCAAGTAAAGAAACCGGGGGATGTGTTTATTTGGGTTTAACCCAAAAAAAATTAAAATGGTCAGATAGGGTAAGGTAATTTTTTAGTTTTTCCAGTCTTGCCCTGTCCAGGCCTTTTTTGACCTATTTTAAAACAGAGCATTCTCAAATTTACCTATATTGAGCAAATCGTACACATGCACTTTCAATTGAAGATTTTTTGCCTTTTTTTAATATTGACCATTTCGCTGAACGGTTTTGGGCAACAGGGGCTTATTTTCAAGAATTATTCGGTTGAAGATGGGCTGGTTTCTAATACCATCTGGGCAATAGGCCAGGACAGCAAAGGGTATATGTGGTTTGGCACGCGCAACGGCCTGAGCCGCTTTGATGGCTACGGGTTCAAGACGTACCAGTATTCTAGCAAGATTGCTCATGCCCTGGGCAATAACTTCATACATTCCATATTTAATTATGATGACCATACCTTGTGGATAACCACAAGCAAGGGCATATATATGTTAGACCTTACCACAGAAAAATTTACCAGGTTCAAGGGGATATCTAACATAATTGTAAATGATGTCGTTGCAGATGGAAAGGGGTGCTTGTGGATTGCTGCATTTGGCGGACTTTATAAATATAATAAAGAAACGGGCGAAGTGGTATCTAACCTGAATTTGATGAGGATAAGAAAATTAACCTTGGATGATGACGGGAACCTGTGGATAGGAACTACTGGTGGCGGTGTTGTTTTTTACAATACTCAAACCGAAGAGGTAAAGAAATATAGTGGAAAAAAAGATGGTATACATAACAACTTCACGCTTACCATCTATAAAGACAATACAGGCAGGATATGGTCTGGCAGTTTTGGGGGTGGCCTTGGTTATTATAGCCCAGAAGAAGATACATTTAAGGTATTTAATAAAGAAAACAGCAATATAAGTAGTGATATTGTTAGATCTGTATTGCAGGTAAGTGAGAATAAGGTTCTGGTGGGCACAGAAAGGGGGCTCAATATCCTAGATCTCAACACCCATGAATTTACCAATTACCAACACGACTCCACAGACCCCAATAGCTTGAGCGGCAACGCAATATATTCCCTTTTTATGGATAAGAACAACGGCATTTGGCTAGGCAGCTATTTTGGCGGATTGAGTTATTATTCATTAAAAGGCAATGGTTTTGATAGGTTTTATCCCGGTCAGGGCATCAATACCCTCTCGGGAGGTGGTGTAAGTGCCATTGTAGAAAAAGAGCCTGGTAAATTTTGGATAGGTACTGAAGATGGCGGGCTTAATCTATATGATTCAAAAAAGGGAACATTTAAAAGGTATCCTTTTGATGAAAATCAACAACCGCTTTCTTACTTCAATATACTATCCTTAGAATATGTTGATGATGAACTGTGGATAGGCACCTTCTCTGGAGGGCTGAACATTTACAATGAAAGGACAGGGCAGGTAAAGGTGTATGACAACCGTAAGGATGCACCCTATTTTATAGACGGCAACAACGTGCACAGCATTCATGAAGATAAAGACGGAACGGTATGGATAGGCACTTCACTGGGCGCAAGCCGTTATGATAAGGAAACAGGAAAGTTTACCAAGGTAAAAAAACTGGGGCGGCGCTTTGTGGTCGATATCCTTGAAGATGCTGCAGGCACGGTTTGGTTTGCGGTTAATGGGGGCGAACTCTTTGGCCTACGCAAAAAATCTGGTGAATGGGTACGATATTCATTTAGGGAAGATGAGGGATTTTATGGGGTTGGCCGGTTTTACATCGCTGATGATCATGAGGGGCATCTATGGCTTGCCACGCACGGTAACGGACTGGTGAGGTTTAATTTTAGGGATGAATCTTTTGAGACCTTTGGAGGTGATGATGAGATAGATGCAAATATCATTTATGATATACTTCAACAAGACGATAGGACCTTGTGGATGTCCACAAATAACGGGATATATCATTATGATTGGCATAATGGTAAGGTAGAGCATTATACAAAATGGGACAACCTTCAAAGCAATGAGTTTAATTACAACGCAGGTCTGATTGCCTCAAATGGCAAGATGTACTTTGGAGGGATAAACGGGTTCAATTCCTTTTATCCAGATAGTTTGAACATTCAGGACCTCAAGGGCAATATCGTGTTTAACGACCTTCAGCTCTTTAATGAGAGGGTAAGCCTTGATGACACCCAGCAAAAGACCTTGTCAAAAACCATAGGATATACAGATCACCTAAACCTGAAGCACGATCAATCAGTCATCAGCTTTGAGTATGCCGCCCTTAATTTTGAAAGCCCACAAAAAATAAAATACGCCTATAAGATGAAGGGCTTTGATGAACGTTGGAATTATGTAGGTAACCAGCGCAAGGCCACCTACACTAACCTTCCTGCGGGCAACTATGAGTTTTATGTGCGGGCCACCTATGATGAGAAAACCTGGGACGGCCCCATCTCAAGCATTAAGCTCACCATAGCCCCGCCATTCTACCTGCACCCCATGGCCTATGTATTTTATGCAATCCTGGCATTTTTCATGATTTTGCTTTCGCGAAAAATACTCATGGACAGGGCAGAAAGGCGCAACAACATCAGGTTACAGCAACTCAGTGTCGCACAAGAAAGGCAATTCTATAACCAGAAGATAGAATTCTTCACCACCATGGCACACGAGATAAGGACGCCGCTCTCCTTGATCACGGCCCCGCTGGAGAAGGTCATGGAAGACAACAACTTGCCAAAAAAGGTGCTCAGGCCCCTGCGCATAATGGATGAAAATGCAAAACGGCTGATAAACCTGGTAAATCAGTTGCTTGACTTTAGGAGGATAGAGAGTGACATCTATAAAATTAGAAAAGAAGAAATGGACCTGGTAATCCTCTTAGAAGCCATCTATTCCCGCTTTTCTGCAATGAAATATCAAAAAAAAATAAACTTTACCATAAGCACAAAAGTGCCCCATCAACCCTTAATGGCAGACCCTGAAGCCCTCACCAAAATCTTCAACAACCTTCTTATCAATGCCTTTAAGTTCACCAGGTCTGAGGTTAGGATAAGCATTGAAGAATCGGTTGTTAAGGGGGGCAAGAAGTATGCACTGGCCACAATCAAGGATGATGGTATAGGGATACCGGAAGAGCAGCTGGACGACATATTTAAAAAATACTTCAAGGTCACCGGGGGTTCACCCTCAGCAAACCTGCTGGGTACGGGCATAGGTCTCAACCTTGCTAAATCACTCATAGAAAAGCACGGGGGTATCCTTGAAGTAGAAAGCCAGCTGGATGTCATGACAATATTCAGGGTCTACCTGCCCGTCCTTACAATAGATACCGAGAAAAGCACCACTACGGTCTATGATGAACCACTGGAAATAACAGTAGATCAACTTGAAGAAGAACCCACGGATGCAAAAGAACAGATCCTCGTGGTGGAGGATGATGGTTACCTCCTTGATTTTTTTGTACAAAACCTAAAACAGGAAGGCTATACCGTTTATAGATCAGCAAACGGCAAGCAGGCCTGGGAGCTCCTGGAAAAACACGAAGTAGACCTTGTCCTCAGTGACGTCATGATGCCCGAAATTGATGGTATTCAACTTTGCGAAATGATAAAATCAAATCCAGACCACAGTCATATACCCGTTGTGCTGGTAACGGCAAAAACGAATTCAGAGACTGAGATTTCAAGCATACACAGTGGTGCTGACGCCTATATCGCAAAACCCTTTAAATGGAAACATGTCACGGCAATCATCAAGAACCTGTTGAGGTCAAGGGCCAGGCTCAAGGATAAATTTGCCACCCAGCCCTTTTTGCAGGCAGATAGCTTGACAGAGAACCTGCATGACAAGAAAATGCTGGAGAAGATCACCGCCATCATAGAAGAGCGCATCATAGACCCGGACCTATCAGTAAAAGAACTGGGTAGGGAGCTGGGCATGAGCCGCTCAAACCTGCATAAAAAACTCAAGTCAGTGTCAGGCAAGGTGCCCAATGAGTTTATAAGGCTCATACGCTTAAAACATGGTGCAAAACTGCTCCTCACGGGAGAATATTCCATATCAGAAGTCAGTTATATGAGCGGTTTTAACAGCCATTCGTATTTTTCAAAATGCTTCTATAAACAGTTCAACATCACCCCATCAGATTTTGTGGAGAACAATATAAAAGCACCACATGATGAGAACATGACCTAGAGGGCTTTTGGCTTTCGCCAAATATTTTCATCACCCTCATTGTCCTAATGTTCTTTCCTTTGGCTCTAAGCCAAAGAATACTCAAATGTTACAGTCTTTGCTACAATTGTACTATTTAAAATCATCCGCTCAGGTTAAAATTGTACAGAAGACGAACGCAATAACTTAAAGGATGACCAAAAAGAACACACTCATTGCCATAGGGTTAATACTGAACACATTTTTAACGTGGGCCCAAGATGTAATAAATGCTCCCATGCAGACCAGATGGGGCAAAGAAGTCACCGCTCAAAATGTATGGCAAGAATATCCCCGTCCACAACTTGAAAGAAAGGAATGGTTGAACCTCAACGGCCAGTGGGATTATGCTATAGTTAAAAAGGATCAAGAAAGCCCCGAGGGGTTTCAAGGAAAAATATTGGTCCCATTTGCTGTGGAGTCATCCCTGTCAGGGGTCACAAAAACGGTTGCCCCAGATGAAAAAGTGTGGTACTCCAGGGTCTTTGACATCCCGCGGGAGTGGGGTGGTAAAAAAATCCTGTTGCATTTTGACGCTGTAGACTGGGAGACCAAGGTATGGCTCAATGGCAAAGAAGTGGGCAGTCACAGGGGGGGCAGTGATCCCTTTACCTTTGACATCACCTCTTATGTAAAAAACGGTGAGCAGGAGCTCAAGGTCTCGGTATGGGATCCTTCAGATACCGGGATGCAGCCCCGGGGCAAGCAGGTACTGAAACCACACGGCATATGGTACACCCCCGTGACGGGTATATGGCAAACGGTGTGGCTGGAACCCGTGGCAAGTTCATATATCCACACGATAGAACCCGTGGCTAATATTGACAACAGCACGGTAACCATAAAGAATAGTATCACTGCCCCTGCATCAAATACCCAAGTTGCTGTTGAGGTACTCAAGGATGGCGAGGTGATTGCCACGGGCAGTGCAAAAGCTAATCAGGACATTGAGGTCTCAATCATCAACCCACAGTTGTGGTGGCCTGAGAAACCCTTTTTGTACGACCTTAAGGTAACCCTTACAGAGGGCAGCAAGGTCATTGATGAGGTTGATTCTTATTTTGTCATGCGCAAGATCTCAAAAGCCAAGGACAAGTTGGGATTTGAAAGGATGTACCTTAACAACGAGCCCCGTTTTCAATATGGTACCCTAGATCAAGGCTGGTGGCCTGACGGCCTGTTGACCCCGCCATCTGAAGAGGCCATGCAGTATGACATGGACATGCTCAAGAAAATGGGTTTTAACATGTTGAGAAAACATATCAAGGTAGAACCATCAAGATATTATTATTATGCTGATAAGATAGGCCTCATGATTTGGCAGGATATGGTTTCAGGATATCAATCTGAACATAATGACACCCAGCACGTAAAGGCCACTGCGGCACAGGACTGGGACAGGCCCGCAGCATCCTCAAAACAGTTTGAGGCAGAATGGAAGGCCATCATGGACCATTTGAGGTTTTTTCCTTCCATCGTTACCTGGGTGCCCTTCAATGAAGGTTGGGGTCAATATGATACTGAGCGCATTGTCAAATGGACCCAGCAATATGATACAACACGGTTGGTAGATGGGGTTTCAGGATGGACTGACCGCGGCGTGGGTGACATGAACGATGCCCACCACTATCCAGGGCCAGGTGCAGAACCCGCAGAGCAAAACCCGGGCAGGATAATCGTGCTGGGTGAGTTTGGGGGGCTGGGACTACCTGTAAAAAATCATTTATGGAACCCAGATATGCGCAACTGGGGCTACAGGACATATCATACGGCCGAAGAACTGGAAAAACAGTATGCTGACCTTGTGGAAAATATGGTACCCATGGTAAACCGTGGTCTTGCTGCTGCCGTGTACACACAGACCACAGATGTGGAAGGTGAGGTCAACGGCCTCATCACCTACGACCGTGAGGTCGTAAAAATAGATGTTGCAAAACTTAAGAAGCTCAACGAGCAACTGTACCATGCCCCTGTTGCCGCAATGAGCATCCTAGCTGATTCTGAGGTCAAGCCCAGCAAGATAATGATGTATAGCGCATCTCCCCTCCAGGACAAGAACCTCAAGGGGAAAGAATTAATGGGCACAGTACCGCTTAAGGCAAACGACCATAAATGGCTGACAAAAAAATTCACACTGTCACAAACCCCGAAAAACCTGCAATTGCGAATGTATGGTGCAGGAGACGTCAAGGTGTTCCTGAACAACAAAAAAATTATTGATAAATTCATAAATGCAAAAAGGCATTATGATGAGGTCAATATCAGCGAATATGCTTCAGGTCTTCTTAAAGGTGAAAACACCATTACCATTGAGGTCGAGAATATTAAGAGACAAACTGATTTTGATTTTGGTCTATATGGATTTTAATGGATGACTTCTATTAAAACCGGGTTATATACATCCCTATCCCATGGTAAATAATTTCGCGAAAGCATAATACAGTATGAAAATGAAGAATATAAGACTTAAAACCCTATTTGTCACCCTGCTGATATTGTTGTCTTATATGGGTCAGGCCCAAAACAAAGCTGCAGCGACCCAAAAGCCCAATATCGTACTTGTGCTTACTGACCAGTGGCGTGCAGATGCATCAAAGCTCAATGGTTTTGAACTTGACACCACCCCATTTTTAGACAGTATTGCCCAGCAAGGGACCTGGTTTGACAAGGCATATTGTGCCATGCCCGCTTGTGTGCCCAGCAGGACCTCAATGTTGACGGGTAGATGGCCCAGTGCAACCCGGGTAAGCAGCAACATGAACGGCAAGGACGCATTTTTTACCCAGGATCTATTTGATGTTGTCAAGTCACAAGGGTATAGAACTGCCTTGATAGGTAAGAACCATACCTATATAAAACCTAACGAAGACCTGGATTTTTTTGAAGATTTCAATCACTTGGGTAGTGGTAAACCGCAAAGCGAGGAGGAAAGGGAATTCAATAAATTCTTGCACGGCACTAATTTTTACATGAGCAAGGAGGCAACCCCTTTTCCCATACGTGACCAGATGCCCGCAAAGATCGTGAGCAGTGCACAAGGATTTGCTGATAAATCCACTAAGGACGGGGTTCCTTTTTTCATGTGGGTTTCCATCCCGGAGCCCCACAACCCCTATCAGGCCCCTGAGCCCTATTACTCCATGTTTCCGCCAGAGACTTTGCCCACACTTGATACAGATGGTGATGACCTTTATAAAAAAGGGAATACATACATGGTGGAACGGGAAATCCTCAGGTTGGGTTATGGTGACTTTGAAGAACAGATACCACGTATAAGGAGCAATTATTATGGCATGATGCGGTTGATAGATGACCAGTTAAAAGAGATGGTCGATCACCTCGAGAAAACCGGTGAACTCAAGAATACGATTTTTATTTTTGTTGCTGACCATGGGGATTATGTAGGTGAATATGGCATGATCAAAAAAGGTGCCGGCGTACCCGAAGTATTGACGCGCATACCCATGATATGGTATGGCCCCGGGATTGCAAAAAGCAATGGCGCTCATGAAGCTCATGTAAGCAATACAGACATCATGCCCACCATCTGCGATATGCTGGGGGTAGAATTGCCTGATGGCGTTCAAGGGCGCAGCCTGTGGCCCCTGCTTCAGGGCAAGGAGTATCCCCACGACGAGTTTGAAAGTATCCTGGTGCAACAGGGCTATGGTAACCTGAGGTATGTAAACTTTGACAATTACAGCCCCTATGATGATGATGGTACGCTTGAACGCAACAGCCAGCAGGCTGATGAGCTCAACACATGGACGCAGAGCGGTAGGCTACGCGAGCTGCGCAAGGGAGACTGGAAACTGGTGTATGATATGCAGGGACATGGTAACCTTTACAACCTCTCAAAAGACCCCGCCGGTATCAACGACCTCTTCAACGATGAACAATATGTGGCCAAAAAGGCCGAACTACTAGAAGACCTGATTGCCTGGGAACTAAGGGCCCAGGACCCCCTGCCTTATCCTCATCCCAATCCAGTACGCAGGTACGGGATAAAAAAAGACCCCAGAAACTACTGGGCGCCTTATAAAAACAAGGCAAATGAAAACCTTGAAAAGCTTAAGGATGAAAAAGGCCTTAAAAAAACCGGCAACAAAATAGATTAGACCAGGATTCTTTTGGCTTAAAGCCAAAAGAAAACATATTGTTTATAAAGGGTGTCAAAAGTTTTGCGTGCTCAAGGTACCATCCTTGACTTTTCTTCGCCGGGAAACTAATATTTGCTACTTCATTAATTAAATTCAGTCCGGTTTCTACAAACTTTTTTAGGAATAACATTCTTCGTAATCAATAGGTCAATTCCTACAAAATTTTAATAAAAACAGATTTTAGTCTGGCCAAGTAAGGGATTAAGTGAATATTTGTGAGATAATTAAGCACACTTCAAAGGGAAATTCACACTTAAATCCTGTAAAAATGTTAAAAAAAGTGTATTTCGTCGATAAATATTGTATTTCAACTATTTAGCGTTAATTTTGTCCCTCTCATAACCTTGAAATGGACTAACCCCATCCAACTTTAGACCATTTCATAAGACTAGATTGTTTTATGAAACTGAAATATTTACTCATTTTCCTGATAGGGATATCGGGATATTCACAGGCTGTATCTGTGGATATGGCAACAGACCCCACATCGCTGGTAAGTGAACTTCTCGATGATGCCTGTGTGCAGATTTCAAATGAATCTTTTTCTTCCCCTGAAGCGGTTTCTTCTTTTGATAACAATGGTGGCAGCTTCCCCATTAAAGAGGGTGTCGTCATACGTAGCGGTAAGGCACAGTATACTGCTGGGGCTTATAATGGTGCAAACCTCAGTAGCCAGCTCAATGGCAACAGTGATGCAGACCTGCAGGCCCTAAATGATTCTAACGGTCAACCCACGGCAATTACTGACGTTGCATACCTACAATTTGATTTTGTCCCATTATCCAGTAGATTTTCATTTAATTTTCTTTTTGCTTCTAATGAATATGGCGAGTGGCAATGTGTCTCCAGTGACGTGTTTGCTTTTTTGCTTACTGATATGGAAACGGGCGAAACCATGAACCTTGCGGTAATTCCCGGTACTGATACGCCCGTATCCGTAAGGAACATCAAGGATAATGCTTACAATACAAGTTGTGGATCAGATAATGCAAACCTTTTTGCAAGTTATGAGCTTCAAGATCCTGCAACATCCACTGTGAACATGCGTGGTTATACCAAGGTGATGAATGCATCGGCCAATATTACACCAGGTAAGCAATATAGGATGCGGCTGGTGATAGGCGACAGTAATGATGCTGATTATGACAGTGCCATTTTCTTGCAGGCAGGTAGTTTTCGTACTAATGTAGATCTGGGCAATGATTTTTCCATGTGTTCTGGTGATGAGAAAATGCTCAACACAAACCTGGATGCTTCTTTATATGAACATAAATGGTACCGTAATGGGCAATTGCTTCCCGGTGAAACTGGTAATACACTCCTGGTAAACACCACGGGCACGTATAAAGTTGAAGTTTCAAGGGAAGGTAGCAGTTGTTTAGTGACTGACAGTGTCGAGGTAAATGGACTTGAGGTCGATAGTCCACAGGACCTTCTAACCTGCTACGAAGATTCAGGCGAGTATTCTTTTGACTTAAGTCAGAACAACGCATCTGCCCTGGGATTGAACCCATCAAAATTTGAGGTTCTCTTTTATGCAAATCAAACAGATCTTGTATCGGGCAACCCCATCCCAAACAGCGAGGTCCAAAATTTTTCCGGAACCCCAGATCAGAGAATATATATAAAGGTGTACAACAAGAACACCGGCAATACATGTAGTGCCATTTATGCCTTTTCGCTCCTAGCGAATGATCAAATCATGCCCGGGACGGCAAGTGATATTGCATATTGTGTTTCTCCCGGCGGCACCTCGGTAAGCGTTGATTTAAATTTGGCTAAAGCCGAAATAATCAATGGCCAGGACAACCTGGAAATCTCTTATTACACTTCTCAGGCAGATGCCGAGGCTGGAAGGGCGGCAATTACGGATGCTTCATCATATTCTGTAGACGCTAGCAGCCATGAAAATGTTTTCTGGGCCCGCCTTGTGGACACAGGTTTGCCTTCTTGTTATGCCGTGACCAGTTTTAGGGTGATTCTTAATCAGCCTCCCCCGGTAACCATACTTGATGATGTGGTTGCCTGCAGCTTGTATGAACTGCCCGAGATTGAGGACGGCGTGTTTTATACAGGTTCTAATCAAGGCGGGCAGCAGTTGAACCCTGGTGATTTTATTGAAGAAACAGGAAGGATTTACATTTTTAGTGGGCCAGATGAGAATGGGTGTACCAGTCAGTCAAGCTTTATGGTCTGGTTGATGGAAGATTTTGAACTGGCAGATTATTATTGTGACCATTTTACCATTCCCAAGTTACCTGGCGGTGGGTTTTACACCCAAGCTGGAGGGCCTGACGGTGCTGGTCAAGAGATAAAACCTGGCACAAACCTGTATGAAACGCAAACGGTTTTCTTTTATGGTAAGATAGATGGAGAGGTATGTAGGGATGAGGGCCTGGAAGTGGTGGTAAGGGAGCTGCCACCCGTTGATGGGCCCACGGACGTCGTAACCTGTAACAGCTATACCCTTCCCCCACTGGTCAATGGTGCTTACTATGCTAAAGCTAACGGGGAGGGCAGGCAATTTCATGCAGGGGACAACATCACCCGTTCCAGGACAATGTTTATTTATAACGATGATGGTTATTGTACAAATGAATCTTCGTTCAAGATAAATATCACGCCCGTATTTGAGGATATCGATGCATGTGGAAGCTACACACTTCCGGCAGTTAACGTGGGAGGATATTATACAGAGGCTAATGGTCAGGGAGAGCGCATAGCGCCATTGACTGAGCTTACGGCAACCACCACGGTTTATTATTTTGCAGAGACTACCTCTTTTCCTAACTGTACTTCAAACACGGGCTTCAATGTAAACATAACCCCCATTCCACCGGTTGACACCCTTGAGGATTTAATGCTTTGTGAGGGAGAGGCCTTTGTATTGCCATTCATTGCAAACGGTCAGTACTTTAAAAAGTCAGGCCGTAGGGGGGGCGAGCTGGCAGTGGGCACGGCAATTACAGAAACGACCACGATATACATCAACAATAAGGTAAACGGCTGTACGAACGAGACGTCGTTTACCATTGAGATCAGGGAACTGCCCCAGGTAGAGAATTTCTCTGATGTATATACCTGTTCTCCTTATGAGTTGCCAGAATTGACCTATGGAAGGTATTTTACCAGCCCTGGAGCAACGGGAGAAGAACTTTTTGCAGGAGATATAATCGCAGAATCCATGACCATCTATATCTATAATGAATGGGATGATTTTGACTCTTGCTATAATGAAGATTTCTTCACCATTTATTATGAAGGTGTTGATGTGGGTGCGTTTGAGGATCTGGCAGTTTGTGATTCGTACACCCTTCCAGCCCTTGCGGTAGGTGATTATTATACTGGAGCTAGGGGAACCGGAGATCAACTCCATCCCGGAGATGTGATGACAGAGACTCAAAAGATATTTGTTTATGCTAAAAAAGGAAGCCGCTTTTTCTGCGAGGATGAGGATTTCTTCACGGTGACGGTATCACAAACCCCGCAGTTGCCGGTCTTTGAAGACACGGAGAGCTGTGGAGAATATACCCTGGCCAATCTGTCAACCGCCGATGATGAGGTCACGTATTTCTGGACATCAAATACCGGGGAGGAGATGGTTGCAAATGAATATACCATTAATGAGCCGGGAACGTACAATATATATGTTTTGGCTAATGCCAAAAGCAATGACGAATGTTTTGTAGATGCTGAGTTTGAACTTACCATATATCCGTTGCTGGAGATTGATGCAACTGCATCTGTACTTTGCCGCAATGCAGAAACCGGCGAGGTGGACTCACCTGGTTATATCTACACGGGCATCGACCCTAAGGAGTTTGAGGTAAACTGGTACTATAATGGTTCACTGGTGCACACAGGTGCAGATTATGAGGCCATGCAGGCAGGTACATATACCATCATGACCACAAAACTTTATCCTGAAGTAGGTGCAGAATGTAATTATGCGCCAGCTGAAGTAGAAGTATTGGAATCTGGTGTCCCCATCGTTGATGTAAACGTTAGCCAGCCTTTTTCAGATATTGCCAATGTAGAAGTCAACGTGGTCCAGGGTTTTGGTTCCTATGAATATAGGTTGGATGACGGGGAGTATCAATCCAGTAATGTGTTTCAGGATGTTGATTCTGGCAAGCACCTGGTCTATGTAAGGGGAGTTGGAGGAGGTTGTGGAGAAGCCGTGATGGATGTTACGGTCGTCAAGTACCCCAAATATTTTACCCCAAATCAAGATGGGTACAACGATACCTGGAACATAACAAGCTTAAAAGAGCACACAGAAGCAGAAATACACATCTTTGACAGGTATGGAAAACTGCTCAAGAAAATCTCTCCGGCTGGCCGTGGATGGGATGGTATTTACAACAGCAACAACCTACCATCAGATGATTATTGGTTCAAGGTGAGCTATGTAGATGAACAGCAAGGACTTGTTGAATTTGCCGCACATTTCTCTCTAAAACGTTAAAATGAGAGAATTTTACATCACGAAAATGATTGAGTAACAAATAGTTTTGTCTTATGGCCATGGAAACGTTATTTTCGCCGAAGCTAGAGAGTTTACCCCTATTAACTTAAATGCTAAAAATGCGCCCCATATTGAAAATCATTATAGGATTTGCATGCATGTTTTTATGGCATATGAATTTATCTGCCGCAGAGGGAGATAATCCTCCAGCGCCTACTAGAAGTATACCCCCACCACCAGGTCTTCCCATAGACTCAGGTATTTCCTATTTAGTCATGGCGGGTCTTTTGCTTGGGCTTGTCTTTATATATAGGACTAGGTTTTTAAAGAAGTAATCCTGCTCACATATTTTCCTATCAAATCAAACTCTAGATTGACAGTATCTCCAATTTTCAGGTTTTTAAATGTGGTGTGTTCAAAGGTATAGGGTATAATCGCAACGCTAAATCCATCTTTTTCTGAATCAACCACCGTGAGGCTTACCCCATTGATGGTAATACTTCCTTTTTCTATGGTAATATTATTAAGTACGCTGTCATACTTAAAATAAAACCGCCAGCTACCCTCCTCTTCCTTGATTTTAGTGCATATACCTGTCTGGTCCACATGGCCCTGTACGAGATGGCCATCCAGTCTGGCACCCAAGATCATTGCACGCTCCAGGTTGACAGGGTCACCTACTTTGAGATTGTCCAGGTTTGTTTTTAAAAGGGTTTCTTCAATCGCGGTAACGGTATAGCCTTGCGGCGAAAGGTCAACAACCGTCAAACAGGCACCATTGTGTGAAATGCTTTGATCTATTTTCAATTCTGTTGCGAGCCTACTTTCAATTTCAATGTGCAGATTACTGCCCTCTGGCGTAAGCCTGGTAACTTTACCTATATCCTCAATGATTCCTGTAAACATAGTTGAATCTATTTAAGTACTTTTGTTGGCAAACTTACAAAGAAAGCAATTCTGCTTTATGACAAAAGATGAAAACATACGGGTAGGGATCTCCATAGGAGACATCAACGGTATAGGGGGAGAAATCATCCTCAAGACTTTTGAAGATTCCAGGATACTTGATTTTTGTACCCCGGTGATCTTTGCCTCGCCAAAACTCATATCCTTTTACACAAAGCAGCTTGACATAGACCTCAAGTTTCAAGGTGTAAAGACCGCGGACAAGGCATTGCCGGGTAAACTCAATGTCGTGAGCGTATGGAATGAGAATATTGAGGTAAAATGGGGTGAAGAAAACAAGGATGGGGGCACCTATGCGATAAAATCCTTGCGCGCAGCGGTAAAATCGCTCAAGGATGGTGAGATTGATGTGCTTGTGACGGCGCCCATCAATAAAGCAAACATCCAGGACGAAGATTTTAAGTTCCCCGGGCATACTGATTACCTCAATCAAGAACTCAAGGGTGAGAGCCTTATGTTCATGGTATCCCAGGATATCAAGATAGGGTTGTTGACAGACCATGTTCCCGTTAAGGATGCGCCGGCAAAAATCACAAAACAGCTTATCCATCAAAAGTTCAGGACCATAAAAGAATCGTTGGTCAAGGATTTTGCCATTGCAAAACCCAAAGTTGCCTTTCTGGGCATAAACCCTCATGTGGGCGACAAGGGAGTTATAGGCAGGGAAGATGAAGAAATCCTCATCCCAGCATTAAAAGAATTGCAAGACAAGGGCGAGATTGCCTATGGCCCCTATGCCGCAGACAGTTTTTTTGGGAGTGGCAACTATAAGAATTTTGATGCCATTATTGCGGCATACCATGACCAGGGGTTGATACCGTTCAAGACGTTGGCCTTTGGCAAGGGCGTTAACTTCACGGCAGGTCTTGATAAAATCAGGACCTCGCCAGATCATGGTACGGCCTTTGAAATTGCAGGAAAGGGTGAAGCAGATGCAGGGTCGTTCAAAGAAGCGGTTTTTGCCGCAATAGAGATTTTTAAGTCCCGCAGCCTGTATGAAGAATTGACGGCAAATGCACTCAAGAAACAGGCAAGAAAGGCAAGGCCATCAAAACGGGATTTTTAAAAAGTTGATCTTGAGCAGCTTGATAAAAAACATTTATTGTAAAATTTAATATCAGGTGATTATCACCTAAATAAAAATTTATATCTTTGCACCCGCCTTTTTAGGTAGGGCTTGCTCTATTTATAAGGTGGTAGTTGTCAAGGAAAGGGAAGCGAGATGAAAGATTTGAAAGTATTTACCATCCAGTTTGTTGGGTTAAAGCAAGGTGAACACAAATTTCAATATGAAGTTGACGACAGGTTCTTTCAGCATTTTGGATACGATGATTTCAATGCAATTGCAATTGATGTACAGGTAGAACTGATTAAAAAATCCACATTGATGGAGTTTGTGATCAAGACCACCGGGCATGCAAATGTAAACTGTGACCTGACCAATGAAGCATTTGACGCCCCACTTGATGGCGAATATATGTTTGTAGTCAAGTTTGGTGAAGAATACAATGATGAGATAGAAGACATTATTATCCTTCCTCATGGAGCGTATGAAATCAATATTGCACAACAGATCTATGAGACAATCGTACTGTCAATGCCCAACAAGAGGGTTCACCCAGGGGTTAAGGATGGCACATTAGAGTCTGAGGTGTTGGAAAAGCTTGAAGAATACAGCCTTCATGGAGAAGGTGAGACTGATATTGATAACGAAGAAAATAAGGAAATCGACCCACGCTGGGCAGAATTAAAAAAACTTTTAACGGATAAATAATTAGGAAATGGCACATCCCAAGAGAAAAATCTCGAAAACAAGAAGAGATAAAAGGAGAACACATTACAAGGCTGCAATGCCCAAGATTGCCGTAGATCAAACTACGGGCGAAGCTCACCTCTATCACAGGGCTCACTGGCACGAAGGTAAATTGTACTATCGTGGTCAAGTAGTTATCGATGCACCTGTAGACGAAGAAGTTGCTTAATACGCACTAAAACATATACATAGAAAACTCTCTGAAAAACGAGGGTTTTTTTGTTTTTTAGCGAAAGCAAAAAAAGTTAATTCTTGAGCCAAAGTGGCCAAATTTTAGTACTTTTCATGCCATTTTGGAGCGAAATGATCCCATTTTCGCACAAACACCAAGTATATGAGCAAAATCACGGCAGCAATTACCGCTGTGGGAGCATACGTTCCTGAATATGTACTTTCTAACAAGGTTCTGGAAACAATGGTTGATACCACTGATGAGTGGATCACCACCAGGACAGGTATTAAGGAACGACGCATTCTCAAAGAACCCGGCAAGGGAACTTCGTTTTTAGGTATCAAGGCAGCAGAAGATTTAATGGCAAAGGCAGACCTTGACCCGGCAGAGATAGACCTGGTACTTTTAGCCACGGCCACCCCAGATATGCCAGTCGCATCCTCGGCAGCATATATCGCCACGCAGATAGGCGCAACCAATGCATTTTCTTACGATTTACAAGCAGCATGTTCCAGCTTTCTATATGGCATGTCAACCGCATCGGCATATATTGAAAGCGGCCGCTATAAAAAAGTATTGCTCATAGGGGCAGACAAGATGTCTTCCATCATAGATTATACAGACCGTACAACGTGTATCATCTTTGGTGATGGTGGTGGGGCAGTCTTATTTGAACCCAATGAAGAAGGCCTGGGGCTCCAGGACGAGATATTGCGCACTGATGCCATAGGTAGGGAGTTTCTTAAGATAGAGGCAGGCGGTTCCATACTTCCGGCATCTGCTGATACAGTGGCAAACAAGCAGCATTATGTACATCAAGATGGTAAGACCGTCTTTAAATTTGCCGTTTCCAACATGGCAGATGTAAGCGAGCAGATCATGATGCGCAATAATCTAACGCATGATGATATCAACTTCCTTGTGGCACATCAAGCCAACAAGCGTATCATAGATGCCACCGCAAACCGTATGGGGCTTGTGGATGAAAAAAAGGTGTTGATGAACATACAGCGCTATGGCAATACAACATCAGCCACCTTACCGCTACTCCTTAGCGATTATGAAAAACAGATTAAAAAAGGAGACAATATAATATTCGCCGCTTTTGGCGGAGGTTTCACTTGGGGTTCCATATATTTGAAATGGGCCTATAATTCTTAGATTCTAACCTAGCTAACGTTTATAATATGGAATTAAAAGAGATTCAAAACCTTATTAAGTTTGTGGCAAAATCAGGTGCCAGTGAGGTCAAGCTTGAAATGGGAGATGTAAAGATCACCATCAAGACAGGTGGTGAAGAAGCAAAGGGAGAGACCACCATCTTGCAACAAATCCCTATGGGGGCAATGCAACAGGCAGCACCCGCGCCTGCACCAGCAGCACCCCCCGCGGCAGCACCCGCACAAGAACCGGCAACTGCAGCCCCTAAAGATGAAAATTCAAACTATGTCACGGTAAAATCACCCATCATAGGTACCTTTTACAGAAAGCCAGGACCAGACAAGCCCACGTTTGTTGAAGTAGGTACAGAGGTTAAGGAAGGTGACGTACTTTGTGTGATTGAGGCCATGAAGCTTTTCAACGAGATTGAAAGTGAAATATCGGGCAAGATAGTAAAGGTATTGGTAGATGATGCTTCTCCAGTTGAGTTTGACCAACCACTTTTCCTGGTAGACCCTTCATAAGTACACGCTAACTTAAGTATAAGGATTGCCTTTCGGTTGAAATTTTTGGCTGTAGCCAAAAAATCCTTTCAACAATCAATTAAGACTTATCATGTTCAAGAAAATACTTATTGCAAATAGGGGGGAAATTGCCCTTCGTGTGATTCGCACCTGTAAAGAGATGGGTATCAAGACCGTGGCTGTTTACAGCACCGCTGATGCAGAGAGCCTTCATGTACGCTTTGCAGATGAGGCCGTGTGCATAGGGCCAGCGCCCAGTAGCGAGTCATACCTCAAGATGTCTAACATTATCGCAGCTGCCGAAATAACGAACGCTGACGCTATTCACCCCGGGTACGGTTTCCTTTCAGAAAATGCCAAGTTCTCAAAAATCTGTGAGGAGCACGAGATAAAATTTATTGGGGCTTCCGCCGAAATGATCTCAAAAATGGGGGATAAGGCCACTGCAAAGGCCACCATGAAAGAAGCTGGTGTGCCATGCGTGCCAGGAAGTGAAGGCATCTTGTCAGATTTTGCAGATGCTGAAAAAATTGCAAAAGAAATAGGATACCCCGTGATGCTCAAGGCTACTGCCGGTGGTGGTGGTAAGGGCATGCGCGCCGTGTGGAAGAAGGAAGACCTCAAGAAAGCATGGGATTCTGCCCGTCAGGAAGCTGGCGCCGCCTTTGGCAACGACGGCATGTACATGGAAAAACTTATTGAAGAACCCCGCCACATCGAAATCCAGGTAGTGGGAGACAGCAATGGCAAGGCATGTCACCTTTCTGAGCGTGACTGCTCGGTACAGCGCCGTCACCAGAAACTTACCGAAGAAACCCCTTCTCCGTTCATGACGGACAAGCTGCGAGAAGATATGGGTAATGCAGCCGTGCGCGCCGCAGAATATATCAGTTATGAAGGCGCCGGTACCGTGGAATTCCTTGTGGACAAGCACCGCAATTTCTATTTCATGGAGATGAACACCCGTATCCAGGTAGAGCACCCCATCACGGAGCAAGTGGTTGATTATGACCTGATCCGTGAGCAGATATTGGTTGCGGCAGGTGTGCCCATTTCAGGTAAAAACTACTATCCTCAATTGTGCAGCATCGAGTGCCGTATCAATGCAGAGGATCCCTATAACGACTTTAGGCCATCACCAGGGCGCATCACGAACCTGCACGCACCGGGAGGCCATGGCGTGAGGATTGACACACACGTGTACAGTGGCTACATGATACCGCCCAACTATGACTCGATGATTGCTAAGTTGATCACCACGGCCCAAACCCGTGAAGAGGCAATAAACAAGATGAAGCGTGCCCTTGACGAGTTTGTGATAGAGGGCATCAAGACCACCATACCTTTCCATAGACAATTGATGGACCACCCAGATTATGTATCTGGCAACTATACCACAAAATTCATGGAAGACTTCAAGATGGCACCGCCAGAAGAAGAATAAAAATCCAGGCCCCGCGTAATAGCGGGGCTTTTTTTTGGCTTAAAGCCAAAATATTTTCTCCACGATTCCGCCTATATTTGAAGGTATGGGACAATCTTTTTCATACTGGGAATTAAAGACGTGGTTCACCGATGTTGACCTTGCCATTGTGGGCAGTGGGATCACGGGTCTTTCATGTGCCATAGAACTACGTAAAAAACATCCCAAAGCTAAAATACTGATTCTTGAAAAGGGAATCCTGCCCAACGGCGCCAGCACAAAGAATGCGGGTTTTGCGTGTTTTGGCAGTCCATCTGAGATAATTGAGGATTTAAAAAGCCATAGTATGGATGAAGTCCTCGGCCTGGTTGAAAAACGTTTCAAGGGGCTCGAGATTTTACGACAGCGCTTAGGAGACAATACCATTAAATACGAGAAGAATGGCGGTTACGAGCTCTTTTTGGCCCAGGACAAGGATTTGTATACCAAATGTTCAGAACGGCTCCCAGAGCTCAATAAAATGCTCCATGTACTATTTAAAGAAGATACTTTTGAGGCAGTTGACAATCTTTTTGGCCTTAAAAGGTTGATGCCACGACTTTTGCTGAACAAATTTGAAGGGCAGATTGATACCGGGGCGATGATGCATGCGCTGCTGGCGTATGCACAAAAGCAGGATATTCTAATCCTCAATGGGCAACAGGTGCTAGACTTTGAGGACCAAGGGAACCGGGTGGTCATAAAGACCGGTGATTTTGAGCTTCAATCGCGCCAGTTATTCATTGCCACAAACGGTTTCGCCGAAAGGCTAAAAATAAAGCATGTTAAACCCGCGCGTGCCCAGGTATTGATCACTAAACCCATAAAGAACCTGCATATCAAAGGCACTTTTCATCTGGACCGGGGGTATTATTATTTTAGGAATGTAGATGACCGTATCTTGCTGGGCGGCGGCCGCAACCTGGATATCGCAGGTGAAACGACGATGACCATGGGCACCACCCCGCTTATCCAGCACAGGCTCAGGCAATTATTGCAAGAAGTGATTTTACCTGGAGTTGACTTTGAGATAGCACACTGCTGGAGCGGCATCATGGGTGTGGGCAAGCAAAAAAAGCCCATCGTGGGCAGGCTTTCGCCAAATGTTGCCTATGGCGTACGCCTGGGCGGAATGGGTGTTGCCATGGGCAGCCTGGTGGGCAGGGAACTTGCTGAGGGCCTATAAAAAGGCATTGGCATACTGTTGCCAGTCCTTTGTGCTGCGTATATTCAGTTTCTTGATGATTGTTTTCCTGTGGGTGGCAACGGTGCCTTCAGAGAGGTACAGGTCTGCGGCAATCATCTTGTTGAGCTTGCCCATGCTGATGCATTTAAAGACTTCAAGTTCACGCAGGGTGAGTTGATCAAAATGTTCTTTGTTATTCATCCTAAAATGAAACTGGGCCTTTAATTTATCAAGGTGCTTGATGGCATGTGGGAGGTTCTTATGGTCAATCTCCAGCCTTATCTCTGTCTTGTCGTAAGATCTTTTTATTTCGTATTTCACTTCTTTAGGCTCTTCAAGTGGTTGTATTTCTTCTATTAAAAAATCCAGGGCTTGTTCCTTATCAGAAAAATATTTTGGGGGTAAAATGGAGTTTACGTTGTTAAAGGAATCTATGAGCGACAGGTGCGCTTGCTCTTCCCGGGGGACGGTAAATGCAACCTTGCGCAGGCCTATCTTGTACTGAGGTTGCAAGATGCTCTTGTCTATCCACTGGTGAAGCTCTTGGGGTATGTTGAGGTTAAAGTTTTCCTTGAGCCACAATATGCCCTGGGGCCGTACTTTTTTAAAGAACTTGATGAAGTTCTTGAGTTCAGCCTGAAACTGGTCAACGCTCAGTTGTTTTTTGCTCCATTCCTGGACCAAAATGGCATTTTGTTTTTCAATCGTGAGAAAATCTGAATGGTAAATTTGTGACATTATTGGTGGGGTGGTAAAAATTTGATACCCCTAAAGTCATAAAACCATAACTTCTAGGCCCCCTGTTTACAGGGGTTTGTCATGAAAGGACGGTTATCTGTCATGAATGACATGTCCTGGTCCATATAAAAATTGAAAATCACTTTTAAGAAGCAAAAAGGGGATGGCGTTCTTCTCTCAACATTTGCTTATAGGTACGCGATAAGGGTATCGTCTTGCCATCATCAAGGAGCACCTGGGCTGTATGTACGGCCTTTACCTTTTCAAGGTTTACCACAAAAGACCTGTGCACCTGGAGAAAGCCTTGCTCTTCAAGTTCTTCAAGACGTTCTTTAAGGCTGTTTCTTTCAGTCATGGGGAGCTGCTGGTTCTCCACGTAGTAATCCAGGTAATGGCCCTCACTTTTTACATAGTATAGCTTATTGAGCTTTACGACCTGTTTGCTGTTGAGTATAATGGTTTCTTCAGTCGATTCTTTGGCCTTGAGCCCCGCTTTCAATTTGTTGAACGCGTTGAGTATTTCTTCATGGCGTTTTTCTAGATCTACCTTCTTGCGCTGGGTCTTCTTGTATTTTTTATAGACCAGGATCAAGATGGCCACAACCAGTAATGCGGTTATACCCAGGGCGATGAGATAGGTGTTTGACTTCTTGTTTTGATCAAGGGCGGCGACAAGTTCTTCTTCCTTAGCATCCAGGTCATAGGCATTTGCGGCCATAAGAACTTTGCCCAAGTCGTTATGTTTTATAAGACTATCCTTTATTGTGGTATAGGTATTAAGTGCCTTATAGGCTTCATCCAGTTTGCCTTGCTTTTCCTTTATTTCGGCAATTTCAAGGTAAAGGGGATATAAATACGGTGTGGAGCGATATTTTTTTATAAGGTTTGCGCTTGAGTCCACTACTCTTTCCGCAGCGTCATAATCACCTTCTTTGTTGTGAAGTTTGAGCTCTACGGAGAGCATCATGACGGCCCGTTGACCATTATAATCTGGTAGGTTTATTGCCTTGGCCTTTTTTAAATTTGCTTTTGCCAAATCCAGCTTATCTAGCGAGATATAAGCACTGGCAAGGTTTTGATAGATAGATGAGCGTTGTAGCGGGGAAATGGTGCGTTCGTTTTCTAAAAGTTTATTGTAATAATATACGCTGCTGTCCGGCATTTTACGTATGCCATAGTTTGCAGCAAGGTTCTTGGTGGCCATCTCGAGCAAGCGGGGTTCATTTTTCTGTAAGGCTTCTTCATAGGCACGTTTAAACCATCTTGCTGCTTCCTCATTTTGATAGAGGCGTGCATATGTATGTGCCAGGTCAGAGTATGTGGTGATGAGATTTGGCGAGTTGAGCGAGTCAAATATTTTGGCTGCAGCCAAATGATTATCTGCAGCCTTGTTGAGGTCGCCCTGTTTCATTTGTGACCTTGCCCGGTAAGACAGGCCCATGGCATAGAGCAGTTTGTCATCTTGTGATTCTGCAAGTTCAATGATTTTATCTGCCGTTGTGCTTAACTTATCATATTTTTCCGCACGTCCAGTGGTAGAGGCCAGGGTGCGCAGTATCCTTATCTTAAGTTCCATGGGGCCTGCGGTGGAGAGTGCTTCGGCCTTTTCAAGATTTTCTATCGCAACGTCAAGCTTGTTCTTGCGCATTGCGCCAGATGCTATTGTAAAATAACCTTCTGCCTGCTTGAGCTTATCGCTGCTCCTTATGAGCTTTTCTCCCTGGGCGATCAGGCTGTCAGGATGTGGGGTGTTCTGCGGGCGATTTACTGGGGGTCCTGATTGCCCGTAAGATTGTATGGTAAGGAAAATAAAGAAAAGGCAGCTTAAGAGCAAGGGTTTGCCCGCCTGTTGTAAGGATTGTGTGGCAATCATGATTTTAGGGTCGGTTGTTATAACCTTAAAAAGGTTAAGGTTGCCCCGAAGATTACAAAATATTAGCTTAATGGCAAGTTTTACAGCGGTTTAATATGAATTCCTACAAATGGTTTTTCTTAAGAAAGACCACCTGCCCCTTGCTAACTTCTTGATTTGCAATAAAAAATAAGGGCTTTCCTTCTCTATTGGCCTTGACCAAATAATTCTCCCCCTTGTAATAACTATGTTCAACAATTGCCTTGATGCTTGTTCTTATTGAACTCGTGACCAACTGATGGGGCAGGAACACCTGTTCTTTGCCATCGATGATAAGTTTTGAAACGTCACCAAAAAAAGAAGCTACATATTCATCCCTGGGATTGTTGAAGATAGTTTTGGGAGAACCAGATTGTATGAAAGAACCATCACGCATCAGTTTGATTTCATCACTGAAGGTCAGGGCTTCCTCACTGTCGTGGGTCGCGGTGATGCAGGTGATGTTCTGGACTTTTAGGTATGCATATAGATTTCGCCGTAAGGCATTTCTGCGAAAGTTATCAATATGTGAAAAAGGCTCATCCAGCAGCAGTAGTTCTGGTTCTTTTGCGATGGCACGGGCCAGGGCAACGCGCTGTTTTTGACCACCGCTCAATAACTTTACGTGCGTGTCGCGATACCCTGCCATATCAACAACTTTGAGCAGTTCGTCAACGCGGTCTGCACTTTCCTGCTTTAAACGGCGAGAGAGGTGTTTTGCAATGTTTTCTTCTACCGAAATAAAGGGCATCAAGTCAAAATCTTGTGCGAGGTACTTGATGAACGGCTCGCCCGGTACAAGGTTGTAGTCTGGCCCCAGCATTTTATGGTTGTCCCACTTGAGCTCGCCGTGCTCCAGGGGTAGCAAGCCATAAATCAATTTTAGCAGTGTGCTTTTACCGCAGCCGCTCTCGCCCAGTATAGATATGTGTCTTCCTTTCTCAACCTGAAAATCCAGGTTTTTGAGGATAGTGGTTTCCGCGTAAGCGAAAGAGGAAATATGGACATCAAGCATGCTGCAAATTTAAAAAGACCCCGTAAAGCTGCGGGGCCTTTTGATTTTTATATTGTGCCGTGGTTATCCTTTTAGCTTTTCGGGGAGGTTCTCATATCCCATGTTATATAGTGTAAAAGCAAACAGGTCAGCATATTGCTCGATGGTCTTGCTCACGGGAGTGCCTGCGCCGTGACCTGCATCTGTCTCAATGCGTATCAATACGGGAGCATCGCCAGCCTGTTTTTCTTGTAGTTCTGCGGCAAACTTAAAGCTATGTGCAGGCACTACACGGTCATCATGGTCACCGGTGGTCACGAGGGTTGCGGGATATTTTACGCCGGCCTTCACGTTGTGCACGGGTGAATAATCTTTAATGTACTCAAACATCTCCTTGCTATCTTCAGACGTTCCATAGTCATAGGCCCAGCCAGCTCCTGCGGTAAAGGTGTGATAGCGCAGCATGTCCATAACGCCCACGGCGGGCAGGGCAACTTTCATGAGGTCTGGGCGCTGGGTCATCGTTGCGCCCACAAGAAGGCCGCCGTTTGACCCTCCGCGGATAGCGAGGTAGTCGCTTGAGGTGTAGTTCTCGCTGATCAAGTATTCCGCGGCAGCGATAAAATCATCAAAGACATTTTGTTTTTGCATCTTGGTACCGGCATCGTGCCATGCTTTACCATACTCGCCACCGCCACGCAGATTGGGCACGGCATAGACGCCGCCCATTTCCATCCAGATGGCATTTGCAATGCTGAACGAGGGTGTCAGGCTAATGTCAAAACCGCCATAACCGTAAAGTATCGTAGGGTTTTTGCCATTGAGTTCAAGGCCTTTTTTATAGGTGATTATCATGGGCACTTTTGTGCCATCCTTCGAGGTGTAGAACACCTGTTTACTTTCATAATCCTCAGGATTGAAATGGATGTCTGGTTTTCTATACAGTTCAGAGGTGCCGTTTTCTATATCATATTTATAGATGCTCCCGGGTGTTTTATAGTTTGTAAAGGAGTAGTACAGCTCCTTTTCTTCTTTTTCTGCCCCAAAACCGCCAGCACTCCCCACTCCGGGCAATTCAACTTCCCTAATGAGCTTGCCGTCATAATCATATTGCTTTATTTGAGAAATTGCATCTACCATATATTGTGTAAAAAAGTATCCACCGGCAGTTGAGGGGCTCAGGACATGCTCGGTCTCTGGGATAAAATCCACCCAGTTTTCAGGAGTGGGGCTTGAGGCATCGACCGTTACAATCTTACGGTTAGGGGCATCAAGATTAGTGACTATAAATAATTTACTTCCCACATTATCAATAATATAAGAGTCTGTATCTGTGTTGTCAAGAATTGTGATGAACTTGGCTCTGGGCTTGGTTAGATCCTTGATCAACAATTTGTTTCCTGAGGTTGAAACCCTGGGGGAAAGAATTAAATATCTATCATCTTCAGTGACATTTCCATAGATATAACGGTGTTTTTCTTCTGGCTTACCGCCAAAAATCAGCTCATCCTCACTTTGTGGCGTCCCCAGCTTATGATAGAATACCTTATGCTGGTCAGTCTTTGCTGAAAGTTCGCTGCCCTCAGGCTTGTCATAGCTGGAATAGTAGAACCCCTCGTTCCCCTTCCAGGACATCCCGCTGAATTTTATATCCACGAGGGTATCTTCAGTGATTTGCTTGGTCTCAGCATCAAGGACCAAAACCTTACGCCAATCGCTGCCGCCTTCTGAAATACTGTAGGCAGCGAGTTTGCCATTTTTTGAAAAGCTCATGCCGCCCAGGGAGATGGTGCCGTCTTCTGCAAAGGTGTTGGGATCCAGGAAAACCTCTGCGGTTTCTGGGTCCTGGCCGGTTTTATAGCGATAGATCACATATTGATTCTGCAAGCCATCATTTTTATAAAAATAGGTATAATCACCTTCTTTAAAGGGAGCACCTATCTTTTCATAATTCCAGATTTTTTCAAGTTTTTTCTTTATTTCTTCCCGGTAGGGTATTTTGTCCAGATACCCAAAAGTCACTTGATTTTCTTCTTTTACCCACGCTTCGGTTTCTGGGCTACGGTCGTTCTCCAGCCACCGGTAAGGGTCTGGCACGTCAGTGCCAAAATAGGTGTCAAGGGTATCAACTTTTTTTGTCTTGGGATAGTCTACTGTCATTGCAGTATCGGTTTTTTTGGATTCATCCACACATGAAAACAGCGTGATGGCTGCAAGTGGGAGTAGAAGTGTTCTCTTCATGATGAATGGGGTTAAGTGTTTGACCAAATATAAACCAAAAAAAACCTCCCACACACGCAGCATGAGAGGCTATGTATTTCGCAGCAGCGAAAAAATTATTTATACGAGTTCTTTAGCAGCCAGATACTCTGCAATCTGTACGGCATTTGTTGCTGCACCTTTTCTCAGGTTATCTGCAACCACCCACATGTTTAAAGTATTGGGCTGGGAGTCGTCTCTTCTTAATCGGCCCACAAAAACATCGTTCTTGCCCTCTGCATAAATGGGCATGGGGTAGGTGTTTGTATCTGGGTTGTCCTGCACGGTAACGCCATCAGTCCCAGAGAGCAGCTTGCGCACCTCGGCAAGGTCAAAATCATTTTCAAATTCTACATTGATGGCCTCGCTATGCCCGCCCACCACCGGGATTCTCACCGCAGTCGCGGTCACGGCGATGGTGCTGTCACCTAAAATCTTTTGCGTTTCGCGCACAAGCTTCATCTCTTCTTTAGTATAACCGTTTTCTTCAAAAACATCACAGGCTGGGATGGCGTTGCGGTGTATGGGGTAATGATAGGCCATCTCCCCCTGCTCGCCCACATATTCATTTTCAAGTTGGCGCACGGCCTTCACACCGGTTCCGGTAATACTTTGATAAGTAGAAACCACAAGTCTCTTGATCTTGTATTGCTTGTGCAATGGTGCTAGTGATAGCACCATTTGTATGGTGGAGCAGTTGGGGTTTGCAATGATCTTGTCACTCTCCTCCAGTTGATCTGCATTGATTTCAGGCACGATAAGTTTCTTGGTAGGGTCCATCCTCCAGGCTGAGGAGTTGTCAACCACGGTCGTGCCTACCTCTGCAAACTTAGGTGCATATTCAAGTGAGGTGCCACCCCCGGCAGAAAAAATAGCGATGTCAGGCCTTGCGGCAATCGCATCGGCCATGGAGTGAATGGTATATTCCTTACCCTTGTAGGAAACCTTTTTGCCCACGGACTTCTCTGAAGCCACGGGAATCAATTCCGTTACCGGGAAATTTCTTTCTTCAAGTACTTTTAGCATCACTTGGCCTACCATACCGGTAGCACCTACAACGGCTATTTTCATAATCTTTACATTAAAAATTGGACGGCAAAATTAGTAACTGCTTCACGTTAAGCAATCATTATATCAAAAAAATACAGATTTCCTGATTTTGTTATTTTCATAAAAAAAGACCCTCCCGTTTTTGGGAGGGTTTAGTTAGACTACAATGGTGTAGCGGTCTTCCGCCGGTTGGCGAATCAAGCTTTTTTCCTCAACTCATCGCGTATCTCGATAAGTAGTTCTTCTTGTGTGGGCCCCTTGGGAGCAGCCGGTGCAGCTTCTTCTTTTTTCTTGGTCTTTTCATAGCCTTTGAGCAGCCAGAAAATCACAAAGCCTATGATGATAAAATCAATGATGGCCTGCAAGAAGTTACCATAGGTCAATATGGCGCCCCCGGCCTCAACGGCTTCCTCCACGGTGGCATAATCGCCCCCATCTAGTGAGAAAAAGAGGTTGCTAACGTTTTGACCGCCCATCAACATACCTACTACCGGCATGATGACGTCTTTTACAAGTGAACCTACAATCTTGTTAAAGGCTCCGCCTATGATTACGGCAGTTGCCAGGGCTATGATATCGCCCTTCATTAAAAATTTTTTAAAATCAGAAATAAAAGCCATGTTGGTTGGTTTTTGAAGTTATGATAAAGGCTAAGTTAAAAAAATTACCTCCGTATTTATTACAAATATTTTTATTTATTCCCTGATGATCCGTAAAACCCGTTGAGAAATTGCCGTCAACAGTTCGTATGGAATACTGCCTATCGTAGCTGATAACCTACTAGCACTGGAAAGCTTGCCAAAAACCTCAACCTCGTCCCCCTCCTGGCAATCAATCTCGGTTACATTTACCATAATCATGTCCATGCACACATTGCCCACGATTTCGGCCTTCTTACCGTTTATGTAAACATAGCCCTTGCCCTTGCCATAAGCACGTGATAACCCATCAGCATGGCCCAGTGGGATGGTGGCTGTCCTCATTTGCCTTTCGGCAAAAAAACCCCGGTTATACCCCACGCTTTCTCCTTTTTCAATGGTGTGTATTTGAGAAATCACAGATTTTAAGGAAGCCACGGGAATGAGGTTTTTATCTTCCTCAGGATTGTTGCCATAGCCGTAAAGGCCTATGCCTGCACGCACCATATCAAATTGCGCCTCGGGAAAATTAAGAATGGCCGAGGTATTGCTCTGGTGTAAAAAAGGTTTGTAATCCAGTTTTTCTAGCATGTGGGAGGCAATCTCTTTAAAATCTGAAATTTGTTTTAGGGTAAAATCACGCTCGCTTAGATCTTCGCTGGCCACAAGGTGGGAGAATAGCGACCTTACCATTATCGCATCAGTGGCTGCGAGGGTTTCAAGTATCTTAGGTTCATCTCCTTTTTTAAAGCCCAGCCGGTTGAGGCCGGTGTTAAACTTTAAATGTACGGGATAGTTTTGTTGCTGTTTTGCTTTCGCGGAAGCGATAAACCCCTGCAATACCCTAAAGCTATACAGGTTGGGCTCAAGGCAGCGTTCTATGATGGTGTCAAAGCCACTGGGCTGCGGGTGCAGCACGAGTATGGGTGCGGTAATGCCGGCGTCGCGCAGGGTGACGCCCTCTTCTACAAAGGCAACGGCAAAATAATCAACGCCCAGGGACATGAGTTTTTGTGCCACGGCCGCAGGTTCACTGCCATAGGCATAGGCCTTTACCACCGCCATGAGTTTTACGCCGGGCGTCAACTTTGACCTTAGATAGTCAACATTGTGCTCCAGCGCCGTAAGGTCGATTTCAAGAATGCTCTGCGGCATCTATTCCTTGGGTTTTGAGGGGTCTATTTGCTGGGCATCCTTCACGTCCATCTGTTTTAACCTGTCGCGCAGCATGGCCTTGTAATATGCGGCCCGGCTCAAGGGTTCGTACTCTTCGGTCTCGCCCAGGAGCACAAGTTTGTCATTGGCAGATTTTCTGTAGCTGTATTGCGCGAGGTTGCCCGTGCGGGTGCACACGGCGTGTACCTTTGTCACATACTCTGCAGTGGCCATGAGCGCGGGCATGGGGCCAAAGGGATTGCCCTTGTAGTCCATATCAAGGCCAGCAACAATGACGCGCACACCGCGGTTTGCCAGGTCATTGCACACCTTTATGATCTCATCGTCAAAAAACTGCGCTTCATCAATGCCCACCACATCACAATCATCTGCGAGGATGGGTATGTTTGCGGCTGCGGGCACTGGTGTCGACCTTATTTCATTGGCATCATGAGAGATGACGAGTTCATCATCAAAGCGGGTGTCAATGGCAGGTTTGAAGATCTCAACCTTTTGTTTTGCAAATTTTGCACGTTTGAGCCTGCGTATAAGCTCTTCGGTCTTACCGCTAAACATGGAGCCACAAATGACTTCAATCCACCCAAACTGCTCTTTATGATTTACGGTATTTTCAAGAAACATTTTGTACTTTTCAAAAACATAAACGGCAATAGTGCCGTTATAGGTACGTGCCGGGCAAATTTAGGAAAACAGCATCTAGGTATGAAGTTCATCGCACCTCAAATTGCAGTTTTTATTTAAGTAATAAAACCCAGGGTTTGCCCACGTCAATTTTAAATAAATAATGTTACTTCCTGCACCCCAAACTAAAAAGTTATGAAGAAAGAGTTAAAAGCAGAGCTCGTGAGCATCGCCCATAAAATCCTTAAAATGGGCAACGATCCAGACTATGCCACCATGCAGGCCCAGACCAAGAAACTCTACGATACTCTCGCGGTCCTGGCTTTCGCCGAAAGGCACTTTGACGGGATACAGCCCAGTATAGGAAAACAGGAAATCATTGAGGCACTGCAAGAAAAACCGGCTGCAGAGGTACAAGAAATCATTGCCGAATCCCACATTGAAGAAAAAGTTGAGGTAGAAGCACCTGCCAGCCCGGTTGACGAACAACCCATGGAGCAGGAACTTGAGGCCGAGCCCGAATATGAAGAGCCCACCATGCGTATCGAGACCGATGCTGAACGCGTGGCCAGGATAGCCCGTGAAAACCAGGAACGTTTTGAGGCAAACAAGCGCCGCAAGGAAGAAGAAGAACGCCAGCGCCAACTGCGCCATGAGCAAAAGAAAAATGACGAGTTCCTTTTTGAGCCCGTGACCGAAAAGATAAAGGACATCGTCTCCCAGATGCCAGACCAGCAGGAGGAATTTGAAAAGACCTATGAAGAGGTGATTTCGCCCAGAGCGCACATGAAGAACGATATGGGCGAGATAGGTGAGTTTGGAAAAATGGCAGATTTTGAAGAGAAGGAAACCATTACTGAAACGAAGCCCAAGAGCCTTAACGACAAGTTGAACAAGGGGCTTACCTTTGGCCTTAATGATAGGCTGGCATATATAAAACATCTTTTTGACGGCAGCACGTCAGACTATAACCGTGTCTTGTCACAGTTGAACACGGCATCTTCAAAGGATGAAGCGGTAAAGTTCATCAATACCATGGTAAAACCAGACCACAATAACTGGGACGGCAAGGAATTTTATGAAAACCGCTTTATGGATGCGGTCGAGAAAAGATTTGAATCTTAAATTTGCCATATGGCAAAACTATACCTTGTTCCCACGCCCATAGGCAACCTAGAGGATATGACCTTTAGGGCAATAAACATCCTTAAAGAAGTTGACCTTATCCTGGCAGAGGATACCCGCACCAGTGGCAAGTTGCTAAAACACTTTGAGATAGGTACGCAGATGATATCGCACCACATGCACAATGAGCATAAGATGGTAGATGGCCTCGTAAAGCGTATCGCGGCCGGTGAAACCATGGCCTTGATAAGCGACGCGGGCACACCGGCAATTTCTGATCCTGGGTTTTTATTAACGCGTGCCTGCGTAGAACATGGCATTGAGGTAGATTGCCTACCTGGCGCAACGGCTTTTGTGCCGGCACTGGTAAACAGCGGCTTGCCCAATGATAAGTTTGTTTTTGAGGGTTTCCTTCCGGTGAAAAAGGGACGACAAACCCGCTTGCAGTTTCTGGCCGAAGAAACGCGAACCATCATCTTGTATGAGTCTCCACACAAACTAGTAAAGACCTTGGGCAACCTTGCAGAATATCTGGGAGAAGGGAGGAAGGCTTCCGTATCGCGGGAGATTTCAAAACTACACGAGGAAACCGTGCGCGGCACACTGGCCGAGGTCAAATCGCACTTTGAGAGTAAGCCACCCAAAGGCGAGATTGTTCTTATCGTGGCGGGGAAGGATTAACTTTGGCGTAAGCCTGTTTTTTCTCCTTTTAAAAATGCGATTAACCTATTTATCGAACTTTCAGAATACCCATCAATTTTTAAGGTTTCCTTTTTGTTCTTGGTCTTCCACACATAGATTTTATCATTGAACACCTCAATTTCCCTGATGAAGGATGGCTTGAAGGTTTTACCCTTGCCAGTATCCAGCTTGATGTGGACAAAATCTTTTTGATAGCGAACAAAATTCTTGAATTTCAAGGGGATGATAGTGGGTATAAAAAGCATGAACATACCTAGCATATAGAGCAAGTTTCCTTCAAAACCTTTGTAAATAAAAAAGCTTAAGGCTGCGATTACTATGCCGGCCAGTCCCACTACCATTTTCCATTTTGCCCGTTGATTTATAAAGGTCAACTCTTTTTGACCTGTTTTTTTAAACGTGTTTTCCTCTTGTAAAACCATGTTTCTCCAAATATTTGTTTCCACTATCAATGGCGTCATCTTCTAGCGTTGTCGCCATGCTGTCGTTCCAGCGGTTAAGATAACCAAAAAGGGAGATGACACCCAGCATTTCAACAATTTCCCCCTCATCCCAATGTTGATAGAGCCTCTCCTTGATTTCAACATCTACGGCGTTGGGTATTTGGCTTGAAGCCAAAGAAAAATCGAGCGCAGCCCGTTCTGCCTCGCTAAAAGCAGGATGCGTGCGGTACTCCCAGATATTGTCCAGTTTTTCCTGTGCTGCCCCATAACGTTCGGCCGCGCGTATGGCGTGTGCCTGGCAATAGCGACAACCTGTTGCATTGCTACTTACCCACGCAATCATGCGCTTTAAGGCCGAGGTCACACGACCTTCATTTGCCATCACCGCCTTGTTAAGGTTGATAAAGGCTTTTGAGATTGCTGGGCGGTGCTGCATGGTCAGCACCGAATTAGGGCAAAAACCCAAGGTCTCATTAAAAAACTCGGCAAGTTCTCGTGTTTCGGGGTCGTGGTTGGGGTCAAGGGGATTTACAAGTGGCATCTTGAGTATTCTATGTTTTTTGAACTTTAATAATACTGAAAAAATAAGTTTGGTCATGTTTTTTTTCTTTTGGCTTTAAGCCAAAAAATCATTATCAAGATTACTGCAACCTATTTTAAGGAATGGGAAGCTGCCAAATTTGTATATCGAACCTCGATTTACACCCCCTTAAAACTACTTGCGTGCAACGA
>CEQG01084860.1_pt1 | contig 36255 bp, 30 predicted proteins | sample 350301 | NCBI WGS metagenome assembly CEQG01 (sample SAMEA2621242, study PRJEB7988) | marine metagenome | isolation source: saline water (ENVO:00002010), including | reverse complement strand
GGTCCGCGATCGTTGCGCTACTTCTGCTTGGCCTTGCCCAGTCTGCTCATTCGGCTACGCCGTTTCCGCCTGCCGACCTGTCGCGCGAACAGGTCGCGGGCCCTTTCGCCTCGGGCCATGTTCAGGGTATCGCGGTCGATCGCAAGGGCGGCTTCATCTATTATTCCTTCACCGACATGCTCGCCAAATATGACTTTGAAGGCCGGCTCGTCGGCACACTGACCGGCTGGTCGGGGCATCTGGGCGACCTGGACTTCAACCCGGTCGACCGACGGGTCTATGGCTCGCTGGAATATGGCAAGCAGGACGCCTTCTATATCGCGATGATCGACGGGGCACGGATCGATCGGGTCGGCATGACGGTTGCCGGCACCGACCTGCTGCGCGCCGTCTATCTGCCCGAAGTGACGCGCGACTATGCCGCCGATCTCGATGGCGACGGCAAGGCGGATCATCGCTATGGCTGTTCAGGCATCGATGGCGTCGCTTTTGGCCCCGCCTTCGGCCGGAGCGACGGCCCGCTCTACCTGACCGTCGCTTACGGCATTTATGGCGACGTCGCCCGCAGCGACAATGATCATCAGGTCCTCCTGCAATATGACGCGACGGACTGGGGCCGAGAGGCGCAGCCGATTGACGAACAGGCACTGCACCATTCTGGCCCGACTACCCCTCGGGGCAAATATTTCGTCCTTACCGGCAACACCCGCTATGGCGTCCAGAACCTCGCCTATGATTCAAGCCTGCAACGCTGGTTCATGGGCGTCTATCAGGGTGCCAAACCCAACTGGCCCAATTATCTGCTGTTCGCGCTCGATGCCCGCAGCCGGCCACGTCGCCAGGCCTTGCAAGGCCTGGCTTCTCCTCAAGGCATGAATCCAGAAAGGGGCCTGCTACTGCCGCTCGCTCAGGACGGGGTTCATGATGTGAAGACCGGTGTGCGGGGGTGGTATCAGAAGGCCGATGTCGGAATACAGCCCTTGGGAGATGGCCTATACTATCTCGTCCAGAACGACGGTGCGCGCGGCGCGCAGTCCGCCGTTACGCGGTTGATGCATTGGACGGGCGTCTCTTCCAAGCCCTTTGAGACAATGCCAATGGCCGATCGATGACGTCCTCACCTACTGGCGTTTGATGGAAGTACCCTTACCGCGCGCCGATATCTTGTATGCTTGCCAAGGACGACAACGACCCTTTGTCGCCATTCAGCGCCGGGCTTTCGCTCCCCAGCAGCAGACCGTCCGCTATTCCGGCGGGTGTCGACCAGCTCAAGCCGTTCCCACCAGTCACTTTGAACGACCGCTCGGGCCGAAAGCGGCCCTAGGCAACCACAGCCTTCCGCATCGTGGTTGATCGCCTTCGGTATAAAGAGTGAAGTCCGCCACACTCGGACCTCCGATGTCCCTCGGCTGCAGGAGGTTTGGTCACTCACCCCGCGGCTGTCGCTGACCGGCCGCTACGAGCATCTCGCCGCTGGGCCGGCGTCGGCCAAGGCAGGCTATGCGAGTTCGGACTTCGTCGCCGGCTAGCTCAGCTTCAGCTTCTGACGCAGCCCGGTGATCCGCCACCAGCCTAGCCCGCCATAGAGGAGCGCAAGGCCGAGGAGCGTGAGCACCCCCGGCGCCACGTCGGCGAGGCTGGCGTGCATCTGGTTAAGCGGCACGAATACTTGCACGCCGCTGGTCGAGGGGATCAGCTGCGCCACCGCGCGGACGAAGCCCGGCATCTGGTCGAGCGGCCAGGCAATGCCCGAGAGGAAGAAGAAGGGCGCGGAGGTGGGCGCGAGGATCATCATCGCCCGCTCAGACCGGTCGAAATAGCTGCCCAGCCACAGCCCCAGCCCGGCGACCGAGGCCGCCAACAACGGCGCGGCGAGCAGCATGCCCGCGACATTCTCGTCGTGCGGGATGCCCTGCACCCAGAAGATGAAGCCGAACAGGAACAGGCAGATCAGCAGCCCAACCGATGTGAACGCTGCCCACGTGCCGAGATATTCGCCATGCCCCATCCGCCAGCGCCCATCGCGCCGCCGCCCGCCGACGAAGGTAGCGACGCCGAACAGCAGGGTCTGCTGGATGATGACGATGGTCACGGCGGGGAAGACATAGCCCTTGTAGCCCGCGGTCGGGTTGAACATCGGCTCGCGGACGATGGTGACCGGCGGCCCGGTGCGCACGGCCTGGCCCAGCACGTCCAGCTTCTCGACGGCGAGATCGCGCAGCACCTCGGTCACCGCCTCGCCGATCGTGCTGGCGCGCAGGAGGTACGAGGCATTGACCCATACCGCGATCCCGGCCCCCGGCGCGCCGGTACGCAGCTGGCGTTGCAGTCCGCGGGCGATCAGCACCACGCCGTCCACCTTGCCCGCGCGGAGCTGCGCCTGAGCCTCGGCTACGCTCGGTGCATGTTCGGCCACGATCACGGCGCGCGTGGCTTCGAGGTTGCGGACCAGCTCGCGGCTGAGCGCGCTGCCGTCCTCGTCGACCAGCACCACCGGCAGTTGCTGAGCGACTTCCTGGCTGTAGGGCGCCGGATAGTAGAAGGCATAGAGCACCACCGCGAGCAGCATCGTGCTGAGCAGGGTGCGGGAGGTCAGCACCGTCGCCCAGGTGGCGCGGAAGGCGGCGGCGAAACTCATCGCGCCTGCCGCCGGATCAGCAGCCAGGCGAGCGCGCCCGGCACCAGCACATAGGCGAGCAGTGCCAGAATCGGCGGGAAGATGGTGGCGACATCCTGTCCGCCCAGCTGCCCGGTCTGGAGCGCGAGGTAATGGGTGAGGGGCAGCACCTCACTCCAGAAGCGCGCGAAGCCGCTGCCGCCGTTGAGCGGCAGGGTGGCGCCCGCATAGGCTAACGCCGAACCCGCATAGACCGCGCAGACCGACAGCGCCGTGGCGGTTTCGCGCGTGGCCGCGACGAGCAGCGCGGAAATCGCGGCGGTGCCGAGATAGAAGAGCGTCTGCCCCGCGACGATCGCCGCTACGCTGCCCTCCACCCGCCAGCCGCGCCCCAGCGTCACGAACAGCAGCCAGGCGATGCCCCACAGGCTTGCGGCTCCGACATACGGCAGCAGCTTGCCGAACAGTGCGGGCACGATCGTGCCGCTGCGCGCCGCCCAGCCGCCGAGCGACCGCCCCTCCAGTTCCCGGCCCAGCGCCATCGCGGAGGTGACCGCCGCGACCAGATGCAGCACCGCCGGATAGATCAGCGTGCTGAGGAACCACTCGAAGCTCGCCGCGGCGTTGTTGAGCGGCACCGCCTCGACGGCGAAGCGCCGCGTCGGATCCGGGGGCAGGGCGTGGCCGGAAAGCTGGTCCACCACCAGCGACGCGGCGGCGGCCTGCACCGCGCTCTCCGCACCGCTCGCCGCCTGCGAGCCGGAAGATAGGAAGCTGGCATTGTAGAGGATGCGGATTACCGGCGCGCGGTGGCGGGCAAGCCCCGCGCCGAGATCCTTGGGCAGGTGGACGAAGCCATTGGCATGGCCGCGCCGCACTTCCTCCACTGCCTCCGCCTCGGTGGCGCGCATCGCGACGATATGGACCAGCGGCGCCGCGTCGATCGCGCGCAGGATATCGCGGCTCGCCGAGCTGCGATCGTCGTCAATCACCACGATCGGCAGCCGCCGCATCGATCCCTGCCAGAACATCGCACCGATCAGAAACAGCAGAAGCGCGGGGATCAGCGTCAGCCCGGCCAGGTCCCAGCGGTCCCGCGCCAGATGGCGCAGCTCCGCCCCCAAGGCGTGGCCGAAGGCGCTCATTGCGGCCAGTCGAACAGCACGCTCATGCCGGGGCGCAGGCCGGGGATCGCCGTGACCGGGCGCAGCTTCACCTCGAAGGCGCGGACGTCATAGCCCGAAGCCTGCCGCGTTGCGCGCCACGTCGCGAAGTCGCCGCGCGGGGCGATATGATAGACCGCGAAATCGCCGTCGCGGCCGAGCGCGGGGATGTGGCCGTGCAGCCGCTTGCCCATCGCGATCCACTTGAAGCGATCCTCGCGCACGGTGAGCGCTACCCAGCTATGGTCGATGTCGAGCACCTGATAGGCGGGGATCACCGGGCTGACGACTTCGCCGGGCTGCACAAGCTTGCGCGAAACCTCGCCGTTGATCGGCGAGACCAGCTGGGTCTCGCTGCCGAGCGCGGTGGCGGTCTGCAGCGCCGCCTCGGCGATGCGGACCTGGGCGTTGGCCGCCTGCTTGTTCTGCGGGCGTGCGCCGGCGAGCGCTTTGAGATACTGTTGCCGCGCGGCCTCGGCCTGCTTGGCGCTGGCGTCGCGCGCTGCCGCCGCCTCGTCGCGCCGCTGCGCCGCGACCACGCCCTGCGCATAAAGGTTCGCGGTGCGCCGGCTGGTCACTGCGGCGAGGTCGGCTGCCGCCTGCGCCGCCTGCCAAGTGGAGCGCAACGAGGCGATGTCCTCCTGCCGCACGCCCTCATTGGTTTCCGAGGCGATCGCGCGGGCGGCGTCCACCGCGCCCTGCGCTTGCGCCTTGCCGCCGGCGATCTCCGGGCTCGACAGCGTCGCGAGCAGCGTGCCGGCGCGGACGCGCTGGCCTTCCTCGGCCACCAGAGTCTCGACGCGGGCGAGCGCCTTGGTGGCGACATTGACCTCGTCGGCATCGACCATGCCCTGCAGCTGCTCGGGTGCGGGCCGGTTGGCGAGCCACAGCCCGCCGACGATCAGCACCAGCACCGCGATGCCGAGCACGATCGCGAGGATGGGCGGCTTGCGGCGCGGCGGAGCCGCGGTCTCGTCGGTCATTGCTGGTCCTCCACGTGCCGGTCGGCACGCGCCATGAAGTCGCTATAGTCGTCGACGCGGTGGCTGGCGGCGAGCAGCGCCATCAACCCCAGGTCATATTCATAGGCGGCGGCGAGCCGCTGGGTGCGGACTGTCGACAGCGCCGCCTCGGCATCGATCAGCGCCGATGAGGCGACCTCGCCTTCGCGGAAGGAAAGCTGCTGCACGCGCAGATTTTCCTGCGCGGCGGCGAGGTTGGCATCGAGCAGCAGGAAGGAGCGGCGCGCCGCTTCGGCGATGTTCCAGGCGCGAACGATCTCACCGGCGACGTCGCGGCGCGCTTGCGCGGCGGCATCGGCGGCGGCGGCCTGGTTCTCGCGGGCGGCCGAGAGCGCCTTCTGGCGATCGAAGTTGGAGAGCAGGGTCATGCGCAGCGAGACGCCGGCGATCCAGTCGGGCTCGGTCGGCAGCGCGTTGTTGCGATTGGCGTTGTAGCTGCCGAAGGCGAAGGCCTGGGGGCGATAACGCGATTTGGCGAGATCCACCCCGGCCTGCGCTGCGCTCTTGGCGGCATCCGCACCCTGCGCGCGCGGCGACTGGTCGATGCCGTCGAGGAAGCGCTGGAGCGGCGGCAGCGGCTCCGAATGGACGAACAGCGGAGTGGAGGCGGTGACGCCCAGCGGCTGATCGAGCAGCCGCGCCAGCGTATCGGTGGCGATCGCCTCCTCGCTGCGGGCATGCTCGAAGGCGCGCTGGGCGGTGTTGCGCGCGACCTCCACCTCCAGCACCCGGGCATGGGCGAGCACGCCTTCCGCTTCCAGCTTGCGCGCGTCCGAGAGGTGCCGGTCGAAGGCTTCGAGCTGTTCGCGGGTGGATACGGTCAGCTGACTCGCGACCTTCTGGCCGAAATAGGCGCGCACCAGATTGACGCGGGAGAGATCCTGCCCGCCCGCCTGCTTGGCCCGGGCGATGCCTACCGCTGCGTCCGCGCCCTTCTGGACGGCGGGAATCGCGCCGCCGGTATAGAGCGGCATCGCCGCGGTGATCGCCGGACGGAACACGGTGTCGCGCGTCTGGAACTCCAGCGTGTTGGGAATCGCGCCAAACAGCCGGGGCAGGGCCGCGCCGATCCGCTGGGTCACCTGCGCCACAATCTGCGCGCTCGCGCCGGAGAATTGCCCGCCAAGCTGGTCTAGAAAGCCGTTGGTGGCGCTCAGCGCATCGGCCTTGGGCTCGGACAGGTCGACCGAGAGCGTCTTCTGATATTCGATCACGCTCGCCGAGGCGGTGACCACCGGGCGGCGCAGCGTTCGGGTGGCGGCGGCGATTTCCTCGCTGGCGCGGACGGCATGGTCGTCGCCGCTGAGCCCCGGTGAGGCTTTGTCGAGCCTGGCGAGCGCTGCCTGAAAACTGAGCGGGGGCGGCGGCGCCTCCTGCGCTACTGCGGTGCCGGTAGAGGCGAGCAGTAGGGCGAGCGCGGCAGGCCCGCTGCAGCAACGGTGCGCGACGTGTAGATCCTGCCGCTTCGTGCTGCGCACCCTGCTCCGCCCCTGTTTTGCCTGCCACGCCGCCGAGGGTCGCTCCCGCGACGGCGTGATCTTCGATTACGCATATTTGCAATGAAACACGCGCGCAATTGAATTCCTCGGATGCCCCGCCCCCGTGCGGTCGCGAAACAGCAACGGCGCCATTTCGTACAGGTTTGGCCCCTAGGTCAGGAACTCATGGCCGATGCCGGTCGAGACATAAAAGCGCTGGAAAATGCCCGCCGCCTTGATCGCCTCGGCATTGGCGCGGGGAGTCATCATCTATGATCCTTGGTATAACGGCCAAGCTTCTGACATAACCAGAGGCCGGTCGGGCGAACGTTGAATGTCGGCTTCTGACGAGAGGCGCTGTTCGACATGCCGCAGGCGAACGGCAGCAAAGTCCCAGTGCTTACCAGTACAGCCCTAATAAACCCATCCCAGGTCGATAAAAGAACCCCGCCGGAGAGGTCTCCACGGCGGGGCCATAGCCCATGGAGAGCCGCTCCGAAGGGAAGGGGAGCGACAGCTCTGATGCGGTGGGTATCGACAAATTTAAAATGTGGACTTCTTCTGCCGCGTCCCGGCAGCGTCCACATTTCAAAAATTGGACGGGCAGACATTCGTTGATGGCGAAATGCCGCCCTCATTTGCGGGAAGGACGAACGTCAGTCAATTTTCGGTGCGCAAGGCAATAGCCCGCTGCCCAACATCCGGATTTGGTCGGACGTGCTTGCACTTGGCCAACCTTCCGGCGATGACATGATTATGGCTGAGTTGAAGACCGATACCGCACATCTGCCAGGGCGAGCGCGTCGCGACCTTGCCCGCGCGGTCGAAATTTTGCGTGATGAATTCGGCAAGCAGGTTGCGCGCCGCAATGGTCGGCACGTCCGCGAGGGCCGCATCCTGAAGATCATCCTGTTCGGATCCTATGCGCGTGGCCGCCAGGTGATCGACCCGGTGGGCCGGTATTTTTCCGACTATGATATCCTGGTGATAGTGAGCCATGAAGATCTTACGGACGCTGCAGAATATTGGGTGCAGGCTGAAGATCGGATGGTCGACATGCTGCTGCGTCGCTTCTGGCCGCAGCCTCTTAATCTGATTGTCCATAGCATCGACGATATTAATCACCAGCTCGAACGTGGTCGCTATTTCTTCACTGATATTGTCAAAGATGGCATCGCGCTGTTCGAGGAGCCGGGGCATCCGCTTGCTGATCCCGTTCCGCTTTCGGCTGAAGAGGCTTTAAAGGAAGCGCAGTTCTATTTTGACGATGATTTCCCAGGCATCCAAAGGGCATTGGTCACGTCAACTTTTCAACGACAGCAGGCCGAAGCGGAACTAGAGCCAAAGGCTGCCGCGAAGTGGCGTAACGAAGCAGCGTTTCAGCTTCACCAAGCGACGGAGCGCGCCTATTACTGCATCCTGCTGGTGCTGAAATTGTACCGGCCCAAATCGCACAATCTCAACTTTCTGTCCCAGCGCTGCGAGCAGTTGGACGAACGTTTGATCGGCATCTGGCAGCGGGAATCGAAGGAGGGCAAGCGCTGCTACGAACTGCTGCGCGCGGCCTATATCAAGGCGCGCTACTCCGATTTCTACAAGATCACCGACGAGGAGCTTGACTGGCTGACGGCGCGCATCCGTGAGTTGCAGGCGCTGACCCAGACCATCTGCCAGGAGCATCTGGGCGGCGGCGCGCTTCCGGCGGACTGACCCTGCGGCACCAGGAGCAGTGATTTGGGGACTAGCCGCTCTCTGCCTCGCTGGCGCGATCATGGAGGCGCTGAAGCATCGCAATCCGCGCCCTTGAAATGCGCATCGCATCCACCGCATCGGTATCGCCGCCGATCCTGCCCATGCCTGGCGAGCGCGCCTCCGCCTCCAGGGCAGCATACAGGGCTTTTTCTACCCTGAGTACGGCAAGCAGGTCGTCTTTTCCCGGTCGCTCGGCCGCATGGGAAAGGGGAAGAGGCTCGGTCATGGCAGTCGGTCTCCCTGGCAAGGCTAGGATCCAATACCGCTCGGAGCTGCATTGGTTGCGCGTCCCTGCTTCTTGCGGGAGGCCATCGTTCAACCGCACTCAGCCGCCATAGTTATGAGGTCGAAGGACTACGGCATGCTGATCACTGCAATCTGGCAATCTCCGAGCGCAGATTCTTGTGCGCCCGCTCCTCAAGATGCGCGAACCGTTCGGTCTGGAAAATCTGCTTCTGGTCAAGCGCCCTGAGCACGGTCGCGCGACCCGCATGATATTGCGGCGTCGGAACATGGGTATATTCCAGGCGGATCTGATGCGCGTAACGGGCATAGGCTGGCGGTGGTGCACCAAGAATGCCGAGGTCGAGATCGTTCAGGAGATTTTGCGCTTCCGAGCCCGGTTCATGCCGCTTGGTTCCCAGGATCAGTTCTACCACCGACGCTATGGCGATGTCTGATCCCGCGAGATCCTGCTGCGCCACCTTTGCCGACATTTCTTCATTGTCCGAAGCTTTTGGGTCATAAACGATGTCATGCAGCCAGATCGCCGCGATCATCTCCCTGGTCGCGTCGGCTGGCGGAAGGTTCGCCAACATCGCTTCGACATGTGCGCGGGTGTGATAATGGCGTTGCGGCTCGTTCAGCCTTGCGAGCCATCTTCTCGTAATGGCGAGGGCGAGACCCAGCAGCAGCAGGGATTGGTCGGATGTCATGCCGGTGCGTCTATCGGGTCTGCCGATCGATGTCGCGCCCCTTCGCAGGCATGGGCGCTAGTCGATCTGCGATCTGCCGGATGGGGGATGGGCCTATCTGATGATGCAAGACGCGCGCCGGCTGTTGATGGCGATGGTCGGGAGCGGCGCATGCTCGGGCCTGCGTAATCAATGAAAATCATGGCTGCGTATCGGCATGATCTCGTCTTGCTGGGGTGGGGATGTGCCATAAGGCGGTGACCCGAGCGTTCGACCGCGGCAGATGGCCGGTTTACGCGGATCGGGGCCGCCGCCATGGCTCGCGCCATCGCCGCGCCCTGGCGCAACCGTAAAATCCATCCGACCAACCGAGCGCAGCATCTCGTCATGATCGACGATCCGGTCGCAGATGATGTGGATAACTTCGCCTTCCTTCTGAAGCCGTCCACGCATGGCGATCATGGAGGCGGACATGACCTGCCGGCGATAAATCTCGAACCGGTCGGGCCACAAAATGCCCTGGGCCACACCCGTTTCATCCTCGATGGTGACGAACAGCACCCCTTTGGCCGAACCGGGACGCTGTCGCACCAGAATGACGCCGGCCACCTCGATGTTGCGCCCATCGCGGATCGACGGAAGATCCGCGCAGCGCACGATGCGCATGGCGTCGAGCTGCGGTCGCAGGAAGTGCAATGGATGCGCGCGCAGGGAGAGCTGGAGCGCACGATAATCCTCCACGACTTCCCGCCCCTCAGTCATTGGGACAAGCGCCACCGGTGCTTCATGCCCCTCCGGTGAAAAGCCACCTGCACGTGCATCGGCTGCCGCAAAGAGGGGAAGGGGGGCTTCACCCAGGCCCTTGACCTTCCATAGCCCCTGTCGCCTGTCTTCGTCGATGCAGGCAAAAGCGTCAGCTTCGGCAAGCCGTTCGATTGCAGCGCGTGGAACTCCCGCTCGGCGCCAGACCTCTTCGACGCTGGCGAAGGGGGACGGGCCGCGCGCCCCGACGATCGCCGCACCATGAAGATTGGCGAGACCGCGTACCTGTCGGAACCCCAGACGGACAGCCATATATCGCCCCCTGGTCGGCTCCAGCGTGCAATCCCAATGGCTATGGTTGATCGATACCGGCCGAACCTCGACCCCATGGTTGCGCGCGTCGCGTACGATCTGCGCCGGCGCATAAAAGCCCATGGGCTGGGCATTGAGGAGCGCGGAGCAGAAGACGTCGGGGTGATGATGCTTCATCCAGCAGCTTGCATAGGCGATCTTGGCGAAGCTGGCGGCATGGCTCTCGGGAAAGCCATAGGAGCCGAAGCCCTCGATCTGCTTGAAGGTCCGCTCGGCAAAGTCCTTGGGATAGCCCCGCGCGATCATGCCGTTCACCAGCTTGTCGTAGAAATGGCTGACACCGCCGGAGAGCTTGAACGTTGCCATGGCACGGCGCAGTTGATCGGCTTCGACCGGCGTGAAGCCTGCGCCCACGATCGCGACCTTCATCGCCTGTTCCTGAAACAGCGGGACGCCCAGGGTCTTCTTGAGCACTGCTTCCAGTTCGGGCCTGGGATATTCTGGCGTCTCCTTGCCCTCTCGGCGCCGGAGATAGGGGTGGACCATGTCACCCTGGATCGGCCCCGGGCGAACGATCGCCACCTCGATCACCAGATCGTAGAATTCCTTTGGCTTGATCCGGGGCAACATGGACATCTGCGCCCGGCTCTCGATCTGGAATACGCCCAGCGTGTCGGCCCGCTGGATCATGGCATAGACGTCCGGGTCATCATCCTGCAGATCGGCCATGCCGACCTTGATGCCCTTATGCTCCTCCAGCAGGTTGAACGCCCGGTTCATGCAGCCGAGCATCCCCAGACCGAGCACATCGACCTTCATGAATTTCAGCGCGTCGATGTCATCCTTGTCCCATTCGATCGTCTGGCGATTTTCCATCCGGGCAGGCTCGATCGGCACGAGATCGTCGAGCCGGTCCTGCGTCAGGACGAAGCCGCCGGGATGCTGGGAGAGATGCCGCGGCGTGCCGATGAGCTGGCGGGAAAGCTCCAGGGTGAGTTTCAGCCGATGATCCTGCGGATTGAGGTTGGCGTTTTCGATCTGCTCTTGCGAAATCCCGTCCATGCTCCAGCCCCAGACGAGACCGGTCAGCATTTTGGTCAGGTCACGCGGAAGGCCCAGCGCCTTGCCGACTTCGGCGACTGCACCACGCGTGCGATAGCGGGTGACGACGGCCGTCAGCGCGGAGCGGGTGCGACCATAGGTGTCGTAGATCCACTGGATGATCTCTTCGCGCCGTTCATGCTCGAAATCGACGTCGATATCGGGCGGCTCCTTGCGTTCGCCCGAAACGAACCGCTCGAACAGCAACTGATGCTTGATCGGGTCGATCGAGGTGATGCCGAGCATGTAGCAGACGCAGCTATTGGCCGCAGAACCCCGGCCCTGGCAAAGGATGCCGCGCCTGCGGCTTTCGGCGACGATCGCATTGACCGTCAGAAAATAGGGGGCGTAGCCGAGCTGGTCGATCAGCCGCAGCTCATGGTCGATCTGCTTGCGATAGTCGTTGGGCAGTCCCGCTGGGAACATGCGCTGTGCGGCGGCGTCGGTGAGTGCCGCAAGCGCTTCCTGCGCGCTGTGGCCCTCCATCACCTCCTCATAGGGATATTGATACTGGATTTCGCCCAGATCGAATTGGCACCGTTCAGCGATATCCGCGCTGGCCCGGATCGCGTCGGGGAAGGCGGCAAAGCGCCGTTCCATCTCCTGCGGGCTTTTCAGATTACGGTCCATATAGCGCTCACGCTTGAATCCCAGCGCATCGATGCTCGTCTGCTCGCGGATCGCCGTCATCACATCCTGCAGTGGGCGCGCCTCAGGCGTGTGATAGAGGATGTCGCCGGTCGCGACGCTGCGGACGCCTGCTTTGTGTGCCATGGCATCGAGATCATGGAGACGGGCAGCATCTTCCGGTCGGCGGCGAAGCGAAAGCGCCATATAGGCGCGATTGCCAAAGACCTGCCTCAGCTCGGCAAGGTTGGCGAGCGTGGTGCTATCGGCCAGGTCCGGAAGCAGAATGGCGATCAGCCCCTGGGCATGATTGGCTAGATCGGCCCAGCCGAGGAGGCAGCAGCCCTTGCCGCCGCGTGCCTTGCCCACCGAAAGCAGGCGCGTCAGCTGTGACCAGGCAGCGCGATCCGTCGGATAGAGCAACAAGGCGCGACCGTCCGAAAGATCGACCCGCGCGCCCGCGATCATGCGCACGCCGGTCGCCTTCTGCCCCGCCCAGCCGCGCACCACTCCAGCGACGCTGCCCCAGTCTGCAAGTCCAAGCGCCTGATGGCCTAGGAGCGCTGCGGCCGAGAACAGCTCTTCCGGCGAGGACGCACCGCGCAGGAAGGAAAAGTGGCTCGTGACCTGGAGTTCCACATAACGCGCCATCAGCCAAACAGCCCGTGCATATACCAGCTCAGGTCACCGGTCGGCGCGTCGACGCCATCGCCGCGACGGAAGATCCAGAAGCGCTCGCCTCCTTCCGCTTCCACCCGGAAATAATCGCGGACCGCCCACATCTCGCGCGCATTCTTCCACCACTCGCCATGAATGCGCTCGGGGCCGTCACCGGCCACCATGCGATAGTCTTGCCGGCGCCAGGTAAAGCGGCGCGGCGGGTGATCGGGAAGCAGGGCGACAACATGGGAGAGCCGTTCGGGGCGAGGCAGCATCCGAACCGGCCGCTTCCATGCAGGCCAGCCCAATGGCTTGAGCAAGGCTTCCGTCCGCCGGACCGCGCGTTCGGGCACATCGCTTTCATGGGCGGACAGGCGGAAGGGGGCATCAGGCTCTATCCGTCCCGCGAGCTGATCGAGAAGCGTGGATATGTCGGTTGGCCGATCGCCGCTTCCGAGCGATGTCTCCAGCGTCTGGGCTTCCAGCGGCTCGACACGAGGGGCGGCGAGCGCCATCGCCTCTATGCCAAGGCCTGGGTCGATCTTTTCCACCCGCATCGCCAGCATGCGCTTCAAATGTCGGGCATCGCGCGTCGCCTGGGCGGTGCCGATCGCGATCGGCTGCTCGGTGGCGTCGACGATTTTGCAGGTCAGGTGCGCCGTGCGCAACCCCATGCCACGTTCCTGGAGGAGGGCAACCAGATCATCGACCAGATCGCCGATGACCTGGATGATGGCCTCGGCCGTGCCGATCGGTTCAAGCAGGCGCCGCTCGACGCAGGGAGACGTGAACGGAATGAGCGGGACTATCGGTTCGGCGACCATGCCGCGGGCCTGGTCAAGCCGCCGGACGGCATCGAGACCCAGGCGTTTGGCCAATGGGCCGCGCGGCATGGGATAAAGGTCGGCGATACGATCAATGCCGAAGCGCGCGGCCGCCATCAGAGCGTCGGGCTTCAGGCGCAGGGCGGCCAGCGGCAGATCGGCAATGGCTTGGGACTCGCCGCCATGGGGCAATAGGGTGACGGCCTCGCCGCGATAGCGGGCGAGCGCATGCGCCGCGCCTGGCGTGCCGGCGATCGCGATGCTGGCGGTGAAACCCAGTCGCTCGAGGAAGCGAAGGAGCCGGCGACAGAAGCGCGCCTCTCCACCAAATAAATGGGTCGTACCGGTGAGGTCCAGCCACAGGCCATCGGTGCCCGATATGCAGGCTGTGGGTGTCCAGTGAACAATGGCATGAAGAGCCAACCGATCAAGCCATGCACGATCTGCTTCCGGCTGCGCATCGCGCACGTCCAGGTCGCTCGCCAGCGCTCGCGCATGGGCGGCTGCCATGCCCGATCGCAGACCAAGGTCCAGCGCAACCGGGCAAGCCGCCGTGACGACATCGCGCTGGCCGGCGCGCTCGATCAGGACCATGGGCTTTCCCCAGAAGGAGGCCCAATTGAGCGGACGGGCACTTGCTGCCCCTCTTCCTGCATCGTCTGCGGGTATGTCTCTGAACGGATGGTCGGCGGATTCGCTGCGCCGCCCCATCTCGCGCATGGTGGGACGCTGATGGGCAGGGAGTGCATCGATCTCGGCCTGGCTGGGGCGATTGCCGAGCGATCCATCTCGCGCCCAGCGGGCACCGGGACGCCAGCCGCCCCCACGGGGTACGGAGCAGACGCCGGGATTATCGTCGATCGGTGTTGCAAGGCGCGGCGCGAGCGCAATCCCGCCTGTTTCAGGCGGCCTGACTGTCCGCTCCAGCCGCCGAAGCCGCTCGATGGCGAGCTGCGGCAGGTAGAGCGAGGCGACCCTTGTCATCACAGGCGTCCAGTTCGAGGGAAAAGGGATTGCCATTGCGCTGGCGTACAAGTTCGACCGACCAGCGCGCCCGGCCGACGCCGGGATGGGCGAGGCGCGCGGATGGCAGGCAGCCGATGCGCCATCGGGTCATGGCGGAAGAAAGGCCGCTTAGCGGGCAGCGCTCGCGGGCGCGATGGCGGCGATAGAGCAGCATCGGCGTCCGACTGTCGGAAGCGGCAAGCTGAAGACGGCGGGTTGCTGTCTGGTCGGCCTGTCTGACTTCGGCAATGACGCACGCCAGCGATCCGTCGCGCAGCGCATCCTCGGCCATGGCGAGGACGATATTGTCCTTTTGCGCCTGGGCGTAAAAAACCTTGTCGGGACCAAGTCCAACCTGCTCCAGGCCAGGCGCGTAGAGGTCGAACTGCGTGAGCGCCCAGAATATGCTGAGCTGCGGATCAGCTGCAAAGCGGGCGGCGATCCCGGCTGTAAAAAGGGTTGCCGCAGCATCGTCGCTGAGCGTCGCCGACGCCGCCGCAATCTCATGCAGTCCAGCGCTATCGAGGCCATGACTTGCCAGCCGCTCGTCCAGCGCAGACACGCCAAAAGGCATTGCAGGACTGCGCGCGCTGTTGCTGTGCGCGAGCCCCGCGCGGAGCGCGGCAAGCTGATCGGCGCGGGGCCGATCGGGAAAAGAGGATAGCGTGGGCATGGGATACGACTCAAATGTTCTCTTTATGTTCCGTCCTGCCACCCGTTTCGTCAACGGCGATGAATCCCGATTTTCTCAATAGTTAGTTCGTGACGGATCAACTCTGCAGAAGCCGGCGCGTCGCTGGATCGCGCTCGCCGCAGAACCAGCGATCGAGCACATCGGCAAAGGACGGGGCAGGGAACGCCGCTTCAAATAAAGTGAGCGAGGAGCGCAATTTCATGGCGTCCACAGCCCCGAAAACGACGACAGGATCATCGGTATCGAGTTTCAGGAGCGCGTGGACGCACTGGCGATATCGCTTCCCGAGAAGTGGATGGTGGAGATAGGCACGTGCTTCCTCGATCGAGACGATTCCATAATATTGCGCGGTCGGACTATGACCAAGACCGCGCAATTGCGGAAAGACATACCACATCCAGTGAGAGCGTTTGGCCCCTGCGGAAATCTCCGACAAAGCGGCCGCATAACTGCCGGCCTGGGCATCGAGAAAACGGGCGAGGGACGCATCGTCTCGCATCAGAGCAGCGCGCCTTGCGCGGGGGGTACGCCATAGACCTGGGTTACGGGCAGGCTTCCCTGCGGCAACCAGCGCAACAAATTTTTGGCTGGCACGCCAGGATCGAGCCAGTCGGCCCATTGGTCGCGAGCGAGCGGGATGATCTGACGGTGGTGATAGGGCGCAATGTCCGGCCCGGCATCCATGGTGAGCATGGTGAACGCTTCGCCCATGGGGCTCTCGCGCCAGATGCCCGCGATGCAGAACCAGTCATGGTCGGCCATTGTGAAAAGCCATTTGTCCAGCCGCTTCTGTTTGGGATCGGCAGGATCGGTGAATTCGTAGAATCCGTCGGCCAGGATCAGGCAGCGACTGGATGCGAATTCCCGGCCCTCGGTGCGGAAATTATAGACGGGTTTGCCGTTACGGCCTGGCCATGACCAGCGCCGGCTTACGAGTTCATTGATCCCGCTTCCCGCCTCGCTGCGCCGGACGATCGGGGCCATGTCGGTCATCCTGATGTCCTCGCGCGCCGGCACATTCGGGGCACCTTCGGGCATGTTGATCTTGATCTTGAGCCCCTCGAAATCCTCGGCGATCGACGCGATGTCGATCAGCAGGCGATAGTCATTGCACATTGAACCTCCTTGTTCGCCGCCGCTTGCTCCTCGATATCGTTCCCTGTATGTTCCTTTGATGGACTCGAAAGCAACACCCTTCGACTCCGACGCGCTCGGTAGTCGCCGTGCCATCATAAGGCGCAATCCCGATGATATGGCCGAGATTGAGATGATCGAGGCGGTCTGGGGTTCCAACCCGCGCTTCGCCGACGGGGTGCGCTACGAGTTCATCCGGTCCGAAGGGCGGCAATTTCCCGGCCATCGCTGCCTTGTCGCGGCATCGGAATTCCACATTCGCAATGGCGAGAAGAAGTTTCGCGCTTTCCGCGAGGATGGCAATTTCTTCTATCTCGCCGCCATCTGGGAGCCGGCCATGGGCGAGTGGCCCGTGAGCTACCGGATCATAACGCTCGACGCGAACCCGGACGTCATCCGCTATCAGGCGCGTCATGGTGCCATCATCGAGCGCCGAGATGCGCAGAAATGGCTGGATTTCGCCGTGCCCGAAGCGGAATTGCTCGTGACGCCGCCGGCAGACATCTTCACGGTCGAAGAGATTTTGACCAAGCCCGTTCAGACGAGCCTGGCCTTTTGAAGCAGGATCGGGACATGGGTATGGTCGCGCAAAATGGCGCAGGGCAGGCCGATCTTTTCGGCGCGCCTCTCCTGCCGGGCCTTTCGTGGAGCGATGATTTTCTCACGGCGCGCGAAGAGCGAGCGCTGATCGAACGGATCGAAGAAACGAGCCTTACGCCCTTCCGCTACCAGCAGTGGACCGGCAAGCGGCTGACGCGCAGCTATGGCTGGAGCTATGATTTCGAGACCGGCACATTCGCGCCGACCGACCCAATCCCGCAATGGCTGCTGCCAGTCAGGGCGCGCGCCGCGCGCTATGCCGGGCTCGCACCGGAAGAGATCGTCCAGGCTCTCCTCATTCGCTACGATCCAGGCGCGGGGATCGGCTGGCATCGTGACAGGCCGGTTTTCCGCCATGTCATCGGCATCTCGCTGGGCGAGCGGGCTGCCATGCGCTTTCGTCGGAAGAAGGGGGATCGGTTCGAACGCATTTCCGCGCCGCTGATGCCAAGAGCCATCTATCATCTCGTCGGCGAGGCGCGAAACGACTGGGAACATAGTATTGCGGAAATGGAGGCGGCGCGCTGGTCGATAACCTTTCGCACCCTTCGCTGAGCCAGATCCGTCTCTGGCCGATGCATGCCAAATGAGAGGAGGGCCTACGATGGAAATGACGCGCATCACGCTGTTGCGACCGGCCGGGCTGCCCTGGCGTTGGCGCGATATTCTCTGCCCTGGCTGTGGGTATGCGCCAGGCTCGAGCGATGTGTCGGTTGCATGCCGGCGCTCCCGGCAGGATCCAAGAGACAGCGATCCGGATCACTGCCCATCTTGACGGCAGGGCCATGCCTGCGCATCTGCGTGCGATGGCCCAAGGGCGCTTGCGCGGCGTAGGCCTCGCGCTACTTTGGCCTCAGGTGCCGTGAATAAGCCGGGTTCATGCCGGAAGGGACGTCGCGGCACATATGTGCTCCCGGCCAATAAGCGGGCTTCTTGCATAGAGGTTCCAACACCCGTCCCTTCCACTTTTTTCGGGACTTGATCCCGACCTGCAAATGAATCAGCCTTAAAGGGCTCGCGGGAGGCTGCGGGCAGGGGCGTGGAAACCCTTATGCAAGACATGGATCGCTGCTGGCTGCGCCGGCGGCCTTCGCAGGTCCGCAAACCGTCGAGTTTGCGGGCGATGCTGCGCATGGACGTTTCCTTTCGGCATCGCGCCGGGCCCCTTCCGGAAAGTGGAGTGGCCCGATGTCTGCACATGATGCGCCCGCCGAACAGGAGAAGGCTGTGCCGCCTTCGCTTGGCGCATGGTTCGAGCGCGACGGCCGATGGCTGGAGCGTCTCCTGAGCAGAAATCTGCGATTGCCCTCCGCCGAGGTGGAGGACATCGCGCAGGATACCTGGTTGCGCATCGCACGCATGGCACCGGATGAAGTGACCCATCCCAGGGCCTTCCTGTCGCGGATCGCCCTCAACCTGTTTCGGGACCGGCGCCGGCGCGAGAAACTGCGCCAGGAAAAATCGCACCTTCTGGCGGCAAACGACATCACGCCGCTCGGACCCGATCGGTTGCAGGAGCAGGAAGCCGATCAGCTTCTTGAGCAAATCATTGTCGATCTACCGCAAAACCTGCGTGACGTATTTCTCCTCAGCCGGTTCCGGCGCATGACGAACCATGATATTGCCGAACATCTGGGGATTTCCGTGAAGACCGTCGAATGGCGCATGTCCAAGGCAATGGAGCACTGCATGACGAAGCTCCGGGGCTAGGATGATGGATGACCATGATCCCACCGCCGAGCGCCGCCGCGCGCAAGCCTCTCAATGGTTTGCGCGCCTCAAGTCCTTGCCGGTTTCCAGAGGGACGCTGGAGGATTTCTTCGATTGGCGACGCGATCCCGCCAATGCGGAAGCGTTCGCCGAGGCCGAATCGCTCTGGCATGATGCCGGGCGACACGGCGATAGCCCCGCCATCCTCCGGCTGACCGCCGAAGCCTATGCGCGCGCTGGGGCAACGCCCAGACCCAGGCGATCCATGCGCTCCCTTCTCGCCATGGGCGCAGGCGTGCTCTTTGCCATGCTGGTGGCGAGCTGGTGGATCTTCCATGTCGATCGACCACAGCAATTCGCCACATTGACGGGCGAGCAGAGGGCCGTGGCGCTCTCGGATGGTTCGCAGGTCCGACTTGATACTCAAACCCGCCTCAACACCCAGATGAAAGATGATGCGCGCCAGATCCGGCTCGACCAGGGGCAGGCGATGTTCGAGGTCGCCCATGACCGGGCACGCCCCTTCCGCGTGAAGGCCGGCGATGTCGAGGTGGAGGCCACCGGTACGAAGTTCGACGTGCGTTTCGTCGATGGCGTCACCCGCGTCTCCTTGTTCGAGGGCGGCGTCGATATCCGCGAGGCAGGCCGCGACGTGATCCATCTGTCGCCCGGCGAGATGTGGAGTTCGAAAGCCACGCACGCGGCGAGAGTCTCGTCGCTCGATGTCAGGCGGGCATCGGCGTGGACGCAGGGGAGGCTTATCTTCGAGGCCACGCCTTTGTCGGAAGCGATCTTCGAGATTAACCGCTACACGCAGAACAAAGTGGTGCTGGGCGCAACCACGCGCGCACGCGAGCCCATTAGCGGATCGTTCAAGACCGGCGATCCCTCAGGCTTCCTCAAAGCCGTCGCCGCGCTGCTGTCGCTGGACTTTGAAAGGCAGGAGAACGGCACGTTCCTGCTTCGCGATCGACGTCCGTCATAAATTTGAAATTTTTCATTCCCTGCCATTAGGGTGACCCTGGGGCCGAGGCGTCCCTTAGCTAGAGGGCGGCGATCAGGCACGCCCGAGCCGGCGGTGTCTTGCCCCGGCGCCAAGGGGGAAGAACCGTCGCCATGCGCACTCAGATCATCGCTGCCCTGTTCAGAGGAACGTCGTCCCTCATCGTGATGGCGGCGGCGTCCGCAATGCCCGCAACTGCGCAAGTGGCTGAGACGCGCATCGCATTCGCCATTGCGCCGGGCGCCTTGTCCACGGCGCTCGCCCAATATGCCGAGCAGGCCAAGGTGCAGCTCATCTATACGCCGGCGCTCGCCGCCGGCCGCAAATCGACCGGGATCAAGGGACAGTTTTCGCCGCGCGAGGCGCTGGCTCGGTTACTCGCCGGCACCGGCATAGCCGTGCGGCAGGTCGACCGCGACGTCTTCATGCTGAGCGGGGCAGGGGCTGAGGGCGGCGACATCGCCAAGGGGCAGTCCTCGGCTTCTCCCGACCGGGGCGGGCAGGACATCATCGTGACCGGATCGCACATTCATGGTGCGCCGCCCACAGCGTCGCCCACCAAGGTCGTCACCCGGTCCGATATCGAGCGTGGCGGCTATAGCTCGGTGGCACAGGCACTCCAGGCGATGCCGGGAAATTTCGGAGGGATGGCGACCGAGCAGAGTGCGCTCTCCTATGCCGACCGGTCGGGTAGCAATACTACGTTGGCATCGGGTGTGAACCTGCGGGGTCTCGGTCCGCAGGCGACGCTTGTGCTGGTGAACGGCCGACGGGTGGCGGGCTCCGGCATGATGGGCGACTTCGCCGATATTTCGAGCATACCCATGAGCGCGCTCGATCGGGTGGAAATCATCACCGATGGCGCTTCCGCCCTTTATGGCTCGGATGCCGTTGCCGGCGTCGTCAATATCATCCTCAAGGAGGATTTCGACGGCCTGGAAATGCGCTTGCGCGGCGGCAGCGTCACACAGGGAAATGCGCGCGAACTGCAATTCTCGCAGACCGCCGGCAAGAGCTGGGGCAGCGGTTCGTTCCTCCTTTCCTACGAGTGTCAGCGTCGGGTCGCACTGCGCTCGGCCGATCGGGCTTATGCCCGGTCGGCCGATTCCCGACCCTTTGGTGGCACCGATCGTCGCTATCCCTATAGTTCGCCGGGCAATGTCCTGGGTTTCGACGAAAGCGGTGCCCTGGTTCCGACCTATGCCATTCCCGCAGGGCAGGATGGGACCAGTCTGACCGCAGCCGATTTTCTTGCCGGCGAGGCCAATCTCGAAAATTTCAGGGAGGGGACCGACCTCTCACCGGACCAGAAGCGTCACAGTCTCTACGCTCATGTCTCGCAGAGCCTGACCGATGCCATCAAATTCTCGCTGGAAGGGCGATTTTCGCACCGGAAATTTTCCAGTCTAACGTCCGGCTATGCGACTATCCTCTCGGTCACGGACGCCAATCCCTGGTTCGTGTCGCCGACCGGGGCATCGAGCGACCTGATCGGCTACGCCTTTACGCAGGAACTGGGACCGGTCCGCTCGGCCGGCACGGCCAGGAGCTATGCCTTGACGGGCGGCCTCGAAGCTGAACTTGGGGCGGACTGGAAATTATCCAGCTATCTCGCCTATGCCGCCCAGCGCGATCGCAACAGAACCGATCAACTCGCCAACGAATATCTGTTGGCAGAAGCATTGGGCAGTATCGCCGATGATCCTGCCAGCGCCTTTTCCGCGCAGCGCGATGGCTATTTTAATCCTTATGGCGATGGGAACGCCAATTCGCGCGCCTTGCTGCAGGCAATCAGCGGCTATTCCGATTATGAAAGCCGATCCAACATCCTGACCGCCGACATGGTCGCCGACGGATCGCTGTTTTCGTTGCCGGGGGGATCGGTCAAGCTTGCCGTCGGGGCCAATTACCGGCGTGAGCGGTTTCATAGCCAGGCGGTGGATTTCATTTTCTCGCCGACCCCGGTCGCGGGACGACCGGCCGATTATTCCCGCTCGATCTGGGCCGGCTTTGCCGAGCTCGCCGTGCCGCTGTTCGGCCCCGACAATGCCCGCACCGGTCTCCAGCAGCTGGATTTTTCCGCTGCAGTTCGGGCTGAGCGCTATGATGATTTTGGCAGCACCGCCAATCCCAAATTCTCGCTCCGCTGGGTACCGGTCAATGGCGTCGCTGTCCGGGGGACATGGGGCACGTCCTTTCGTGCCCCCAATCTGCGCGAACTGGGTGCACCTGAAACCGCCAATCTCAGGATCGCAACCAACGAGGCGGGGAACTCGGTGGTCGTCATCCAGCGCAGCGGTGGCAATACCGGCCTGTCGCCCGAAAAGGCGAAGAGCTGGACCGTGGGACTCGACCTCACCCCATCATCCCTCGCTGGGCTGACGGCGAGTCTCACGGCTTTCCGCACCATATTCTCGGGCCGCATCAGCAATGTGGTCCAGCAGAATTTCTCCAGCGCGTTAACCGATCCGATTTACGCCCCCTTCGTCCGGTGGGTCAGTCCGGGGACCAGTGCCGATGATCTGGCCTTTGTCGAAGAACTGCTTTCCCGCTCCGGCACCTCCAATCCCTATCCGGTGGAAAGCATCGCCGCCGTCGTGGATGCCCGCTACGTCAATACCGGACGTGTCGATGTGGCCGGCGGCGATTTCGACATCAATTATGTTTTCGAGCGCGGTTCCAATCGCTTCAATATCGGCGTGGGCGCTACCTATCTCGAACGTTGGCGCGAACAGGTGACGCCGGATTCACCGGCGGTGGATCGCCGTAATGTCGCGGGAAGACCAGTGGATCTCAAGGGGCGGATGACCATCGGCTGGGCGCGCGGCCCGTTCGACACGCAAATTGCCCTCAACCATGTCGATGCCTATCGCGATGAAGCGGGCAAGCGGATCAAGGCATGGAACACGGTCGATTTCCGGATCGCCTACAAGTCGAAGGCTTCTACGGGCATCGCGTCGGGCTTCACCCTTTCACTGACGGCGCAGAACCTCTTCGACAAGGCGCCTCCCTTCTACGACTCGACCGCCGGCGCCGGCTATGACGGGGCCAATGCCGATGCGACCGGTCGATTTATCGCCCTCGAAATCGCCAGACGCTGGTGACATCGCATGCGCTGTCTCCTGTGCTGGCTCGTCGCCGCGATCCTGACCCTGCAATGCGCGGCTGTCGCAGCGCGGCCCTATAGTCTCGACGATCTGCTTCGGCATGAAGATACAGGAAGGATGTTGGTCGATCCGGGCGGCCGATGGCTCTTGTTCGAGAAATATGATTCGCATTTGGCGATGCAACGCCAGGATCGATTGTCGCTCGGACAGATTCTGCGCGCGCGGCCCTATATCGTCGACCTCCATGGACGCGGACCTGCAACACCGCTGCTCGATGACGACCAGCCCGGCACCATCCTTCTTGGGTTTTCGCCTTCGGGGAAACGGGTTGCGGTCGCGCGGCTGCAGGGTGGGGCATTTCGCTTCGGCATCGTGTTGCTTGCTTCTGGCGCAGTTCAGTGGTGGCCCTATGCGCCGCTCCATGACGGTTTTCACCCCGTCCATAGCTGGCTTTCGGACGACCGGCTGCTGATCCTGACGCAGCGCGATGAAAGACCCGCCGTTCGGATGGCTCTGGACTGGCCACCGGAACGCCCCATGCGGGAGCGATGGGACCGGACTGCCGCTGGTGCTCTGGCCGTATCGGTCAGCGGCAGCGGCCGCTATCTGCGCGATGACGGACGCTCCCAGCAGCAGCTCCTGATGGTCGATGCCGTTACGGGAGCGACACAGGCTCTTGCCACCGGCCCCTTTGCGCAGCTGCAACTATCCCCTGACGGCAAATATGTCGCACTGATCAAAGCGGATCGCGCGCGGCAGCCCTCCGCCGATCAGATGGTAGGGGAGGATGACAGCTTCTATGGCCGCCATCTCCTCCTGCTGGATCTTGCATCCAGGGCACAATGGGAACCTTGCTCCGAGTGCAGCCTGCCCGGCGATCCGCGCTGGTCAGACGATAGCGCGCATATCGGCTTCGTCGCGGACCGCAAGGGGCGCCGGGAGGCCGTGATAGCGAACATGGCGCGGCATGTCGTCATGTCAGCAGGCCCGAGCCGCTCTGCATCCTCGGACGGCTGCGTGCTTGCCCCGCATCAGGACGTGCCGGTCGCCGCCCGGGCGTCCGTCACGCCGACCGATGAGAGGGCCAGCTTTTCGGTCCCGATGGCCTGCACCCGGCCATCGTCCATGCCGGGCACCATCTGGGCTGCCGTGCCCTGGCGCGTTGGCACAGGCGGCGTCATTGTCGAAAGGCCGACAGGCGGCGCCATTAGGATTCCATGGCAAAGGCGCGAGGCGATCGCGTCCGTGCAGTCGAGCGATATCGGGAAGGGCGGGGCAGTTGCGCTTCGCATTTCCGCCGCTTCCGGGCGGAGCGCGCTGTTCCTTGCAGGCCAGGGACAAGCTCGCCCCCTTATGGCGCTCAACAGCGTCATGCGCGATGTCGAGCCGGCCGTCATGCAACCGCTCTTTCATCTGTCGGCTGCCGGTTCGCCGGTCACCAGCTGGCTTGTGCTTCCACCAGGAGAGAAGGGCGCCAAGGGGCTGCCGCTGGTGGTCATTCCCTATCCTGGGCAAATCTATTCAGACGTTGCGCCCGCCGATCAGCAGGTCGGCCGTGAACGCTTCTACACCAATGCGCAACTGCTGGCGGCAAGCCGATTTGCCGTTCTTCTGCCGTCTATCCCGATGCCGCGCGTTCTTCCCGACACCGGCTTTGATTTTTCCGCTGCGCTCGCCCCGGCGATCGAGGCAGCCATCGCCACCGGCGCCTGCGATCCTTCGCGCATCGCACTTTGGGGCCATAGTTACGGTGCATATAGTGTCGCCATGGCAGCAGCCCAGAGCAGGCGCTTCCGCGCCGTCGTCGCATCGGCCGGCATATATGATCTGGCGGCGACCGCCGGGACCTTCGGTCGCGCGACGCGCCTGTCGCCCGAGGAAGGACTGAATGTTGCAGCCTCCTATGCCTGGGCCGAAAACGGACAGGGGCGGATGGGCGTTGCGCCCTGGAAGGCGCCGGGGCGCTACATTGCCAACAGCCCCATCTACCAGGCCGATCGCGTGAATGTGCCGATGCTCATCATCGGGGCCGACCGCGATTTCTCGCCGATCGAGCAGGGCGAGCAGCTCTTCTCGGCCCTTTTCCGCCAGGGCAAGGACGCCCAGCTCATTACCTATTGGGGAGAGGGACATGTTATCGGCAGCCCTGCAAATCTCCGGGATTTCTATGCTCGGGTGATCGGCTTTCTATCGGATAATCTCGCGGTAAAAGCGCGGGCTGTTGCCGTGGTTGCTGCAGCCGCTCCTGCCATCCCCGCATCCAGCGCTCGACAATGAGCAGGCGAATGATCTCGCCATAGCAACTGGACTGGACCAGCTGGTCGGGGTCGAGCACATGTTCAAACTGCGTCCGATCGACGAGTCCGGCCTGTGCCAGTGCGCCTTCGAGCAGTCGCGTGCGAAGGATCGGCACGCTTCTGGCCAGTGTTTGTCCGAAGAAGTAGGAAAGGCTGCCTTTTCCGCGTCTTTCGATCAGCGCTGCGGGCAGTCGGTTGGCAAAGGCTGCGCGCGCCATGGCCCGGTCCCGCCTTCCCTCGGTCAGGGCCATGAGCGACTGGCCGAGCGCATGTTCGACGATCGGTTGCGAAAGCAGCGGATGGATCACTCGCATCACCTGCGCGCAGCGGCTGGGACCAAATGCGTTCCGGTCGCCGGCTATCGCTTCGATCTGCATGCGCTTGGCTTGAGAAACGCCCTCGAGCGACCCTGCCCATGTCGAAGGTCGCGACTGGCTGGGATAGACACAGAAGGGACTGCGTTTGCCCGCGACATCAGCGTTCCGCACCGAAGGCAGCCAGGCCGTGGCCGCGACTCTCCAGATACTGGTCTGGCACCAGCGCGCGAGCGCCTCCAGACGTTCGAGGTTGAGCTTTTGCCCGTCCGGCCAGCCGTCTTGTGCCACCAGCGGCGTGGGATGCTGGAAGAACAGCGCATCGCCGCCGCGGCCGGTAAACAGCGCATCGGCGTCTCGCGCTTTGCCCATGGCCGCCAATTGCCGATCATGGAAAAAGCTTGTGCTGCCAATGCCGGGGCGTACGCCCACAGCCGCCCCATCCAGCAAGCTGTCGTCGATCGCCGAAATGCCGAACGCAATCTCGTGCGGTTCCAGCCCAAGCCTGTCTGCCACGGCGCGACTGAAACGGCGTTCGTCGCCAGCCAGGCTATCGCTGAAAAATGTGAAGGCGCCGATCCCTTCGCCCTTCGCCTGCGTCAGGCTCGCCGCGACGATGGCGGAATCAAGGCCGCCGGAGAGTTCCAGGATGGGCCTTGCATGCATGGATGACCAGGCGGACACGCATGCGTCCACGATGCCGGCCAGCGCCGCCGGGGCGCCCGCCGCGCTGCGTGGCGCGCAATGGTCGCGCGGCGCCCATAACCGTCTGGTATTGGTGCCGGATTGGCTGAAGCTGGTGATCGCCCCCGGCTGCAAGGGCGCCACTGCGATAAGAGGCGCGGTTTCGGCGGCCTGGGATGGATGGTGGAGGAGATGGGCTATGTCCTCCAGATTGATCGCGAGCATCGCAGGCGGAAAACGGTCGAGCCAGCGATCCGCGTCGCATGTCAGCAGCGTCACGCCGTCATGGCGCCAATGAAAACATTCCCGCGACCCGATCGGCTCGGCGAACACGGATAGGAATATCTTGGCATCGGGATCGTGTCGCAACGCTATGTAGCTTCCCCAGTGAGAGGAGAGCAGGTCGGAGCAATATTCTCGGAAGCCCGCCTCGTCTGCTGTTCTTGGCCTGGGCATTGTGTCGGCTTGTGGGCTGCTGAAGATTTCGCCGACAAGATAGTGGGACGGGGCCATCTGCTTGGCCCATGCGTCCTGCGTCGCAACCATCAGGCCATTGGCCTGCATGATCTGGATATCGGGCGCGCGCAGCAGGTCGGCCTCGATCCGGCTGGCCATTGCCACGGCCATAGCATCCTGGGGATGCCAGGCGGCGATGAGATAGTCGCCGCGCATCAGCTTTGGCGCAGCCGAAAGATCGGTACATAATCCTCGATCAGATGGACCCGTTCACCGATCAGCATATCGTCGATCGCGAGCCAGCAATGCGCGCGAAAGGGAAAGAGCTGAACCCCGATGACCCAATCCGCCCTGTGTCCATGATAGGACAGATAATGAAGCAGCGCGTAGGCGCGCAGAAGGCAGGACGCACGATAGGGAAGATAGAGGCTCATCCGCTCGAACCGGGCGGCCAGGTTCTGGGCAGGCGCCGCGCTGCGCTGAAAGGGCGCCTGGCCAAGATGCATCGCCTCCATCATCAAGGACCGGATCGGCTTGCGAAAGAATGAGGTGAGAGCAGCGCACCATGCGCGCAAGAAAAGGCGTGGGTCGCCCGCCTCGAGCCGATCGTCAGAGACCTCCGGCTCCCGCCAGATGGGCAGGAGGGGCTCCGCGCCGGCCTCCCATCCATGTTCCACTGGATAATAATGGCAGCTATAGGCATCGGCGTCGAAGTCGAGTGTCACGACGCCGTCACCGCATCTGGCGGTGGGGGCGCCGAAAAGGTCCAGAGACAGCATGGCGGCTCCTCATGGACGGTGCCGATGCCCTGCGCAGTGAAGGCCTCGGCACCGCCTGGTTCGTTCAGCCGCCGACCGTATATTCCGACCGTATATTCGCGGTCGAGGATCATCTCCGGCTGCGAGCCCGAAAAGCTGGCGCGGGTCAGCTTGCGGGCCTTGCCCAGCGCGATCATACGGTTCGCGGGGCGCAGATCGGACGAACCGGATTGAACGGACTGTTTCATTTCAACCTCCTTCATCGAGCCGCGACCATTCGCGGCGAATTCAGTAGGAAGCAGGTGGAAGTGATAGCAAAATCATATTTGCCCTATATTTGGCCTATATTCTTGGAACATGGCCCTGACCTTCGAAGGCGTTCGCAAGCTGGTCCGCGACGTCGCGGCAGCGCTCGTGAAAAGCATGGCTGATATCGCGCGCCATCGCGGGATCATCCTGTGTGAGCGCATCCGCAAGTGCGTGGGCGCGTTCCCCCATGTCCGCAAGGATGGTCGCTTCATGGCGGCGCAACACAGCGAGCCTGTCGTCCACATAGCGCCGGATCGAGATGATCGCGGCATCGCCGGTCGCGGCGGCCCTGTTGTCGAACAGGCGCCAGAGGCTCCGGTGTCGCCCGGCCCTGTGCCCGTTTACCGGATGAAGCTGCAATGCCCGATCCATCCACAACTCGTGCGCTCTGTAGAGGCTGATGATCGCTCGGGCATTGAGGGGCGCAAGATAGAAGCCTTCACGATGGCGCTCGACAACGAGGTCGCGCCCGGCCAGCTGGCGCAGGGCCTCGCGCACCGGCGTCGTGCTGACGCCCAGGGCCTGCGCCAGCGTGGCGATGCCGATCCGATGGATCGGGCGATACTGGCCCTGGACGATCCGGCTGAAAATCGCATCATATATGGCCGCGTAGGATTTGGGCGCTTTGCGCGTCATTCGACTTCTCCCTGAGAAGTCCATCGCCGCTCGCCTTGCGCGCGGACGCAAGAGATAGCCTCATTTTCACCCTGATTGGGCAGACGCGCGCAAATCAATAGGTTGCATTATGCGATCAAGCTGCTGATACTCTGCAATCCTATAGCGGTCATCCCGCAGAGGATGTTCGTTCTGACAGGAGAGGCTTTGACAGGCTTCGCGGACCTGCCTCCACGCAGTTGCTGTGTCGAGCCAAGGATGGACCGGCTGGCCGGTCGCGCAGGACGGGGGCGGCGATGTCTTTCACGACCGACATGGCGGACAGCGGCGAAAGTCTCTCTCGTGCCCTTCGCGCCATCCGACGCAAACGCGGCCTCAAAACCAGTGAAGTCGCGCGCCGCATGGACATGGCGCAGCGCAGCTACGAGCTGTTCGAGGCTGGCGGCGGACGCATTACATTCGAGCGGTTGATGAGCTTTGCGGAGGCCACGGACTGCGACCCTTTTGCATTGATGCTGGTGGGACCGTTCGGTTCGGCCGAGTTCGCCATCCACTGCGCCGACACCAAGCTGGCGATGATCATGGTCATGTCGCTGCAGGAATTTGCCGAGGACCGCGGCGCCGACCTTTGCTTCCTTGAACCGCCCAATATCATCGCGGCCTTCCAGCGTCTCTTCAAGGATCTGGGCGGCAGGCTCGACGACAATGACGCTTTCCTTTCCAAATGGCTGGATGGCCGCACCGGCATGATCGATCTGGGCGCGCTCAGCATGCGGGGCCTGCGCCGCAGGAAGGCGTGATATCGCGCATTTTTTCAACATCGCCATAGCCACCGTGGCGAGCGGGCATCGTCTCATGGCCATGGCGCTTGGCTAGCTGGCAACGGGATGACTGGTCCGTCCGAGCGGATGCCTGAGTTTGGCGCATGAGCCCGGATCGATGGATCGGCGACCGGCTCCGAGGTCGGCCATGACGACGATGCTAGAGAAGCGTCTTGTAACCGCCGGCAGCCAGGGCGCGGGCCTGGGCAATAAGTCTGCGCGTCCGCGACTTGAGATGATCGGATGCCTGGTTCCATTCGCGTTCGACCGTCATTTCTCCGAACAAGGTGATCGCGGTTTCTCGGTGCGAGCGATGTCGGGCAAGCGCGTCAAGCGTGGCGAGAAGCAGCGACCATCGCTCGCCGCGCGTGGAATTGCGCTCCAGACTCTGCGGCCATGCGCCCTTGCGCAAGAGCCAGTCCCATCGCTGTAGCGCATGGGTCCGCTCTGGGAGCGCGGCGCCCTCGATAATATATCGCAACCCGACCGGCCCTTGCAGCAGATCGCCTGCCGTCAAACTAAGTCTGATCTGCCCTTGGGGGCTTTCGACGAGCAGCTCCTGGCGATCGGGCTGGACGAGCAGCACCGCAGGCCAGGGCAGGTCGAAGAGCAAGAAGGCGCCGGGCTCGGTGGACCGACATGGCCGCGCAAAAGCGCATATGACGTTCATGTCCACCGCTGCCTCCCAGAAAAGGGGGACGTCGCGTGCTGTCAGGGCCGGATCGCCCTCGAAAACATAGCCCCCAGGATGTGAGCGGGCGGCAGGTCCGGATAAGCTGGAGGGAAGGGCTGGTTCGCAAGAGCGTCCGCTCACAAGGCTGGCCCCTATAGTCCGCCCGTCTTCGCAATATCTCCCATGCCATCTGCGATCCAGTCAGAAGATGCGCATCCTGCGGCACCGATCGCTCGATGATCTCTGGCCGACATGAACTGGTCCGGGCTCCCTGCATGCCTGTCTCCCATATTTTGGTCAGGAGCAAAGGATGCATGAGCGGGGGGTGGGAGCGGGCGCGCGACGGCTTGCCGGTGCGGCGAATTGACGCGCTTGTGCCATGTCTGGCGCGAGGGTGCGGATATTCCGCATATATCAGGCGTATATTTCGCCATCTCCATGCGGACATTCCATGCGCCCTGCGCACTGCGGGATTGACGGGAGCGCGCGCATTTCCGGGGATGTCTCGGGAGGCGACGAGCGATGGTCGGGCGCATGGTCGAGGGTGGACGATCTGGTCACTTTTTGGGGGCGTTGTAGTCAGCTTTCACTCCGGTTCGATGAAGCTGTCCCAATAGAGACGTTCGACCTCGCGAACCTCGTCCGCCGTCAGCGCGGCAAATTCCCGTCCCTGGGCACGCTGGGACAGCCGGCCATCATTCTGCTTGAGGAACTTGTGAAGCAGTTCGACCTGATCGATCGGCATGTCGATCATTTGCTGAATGCCCAGCGTGAAGCGATCGAACCCTTCGAGGAAGGCGACCTCCTCGGGCATGTCCACTTCGATCGTCTGTTCCACACAGGCATAGAGGAAGGCGGCATGCGCGGTAGCGTCGAAAAAGCGGTAATAGGACGCCGTCTCGTTCAGCACCTCGACATTGCCACCTGCCGTGCGCCGCCACTCGATCAGCGGCAAGAGCGGCCTTGAATAGCTTTCGAGCACGCGCCGATAGGCATGGATTTCCCGCAGGATTGCGGCGCTCACCGGGAAGACCAGGCCAGGCGGGTTATAATGCGCCGCTGCCAGAACATGATGGATGAGCCAGCGATGGAGGCGGCCATTCCCATCCACATAGGGATGGATATAGACGAAGCCGAACGCCAGCGCCGCTGCGGCGACCACGGGATCATAGCCACCCTCGCGGGTCCGGTCGGCATAATCGACGAGGCCGGCCAGCAAGTCATCAAGATCCTGCGCGCGCGCGCTGATATGGTCGGGGATGGGATCGCCGGTCTCGCGGTCATGAACCCCCACGAAGCCCCCTTCTTCGCGTAGGCCCAGGCGCACGAAGCGCGCATCGCCGATGACGATGCGCTGGAGACGGTCGAACTCCGCCAGGCTGAGCTGCGTCTGCCCTGCTTCAGCGATCGCCTGGCCCCAGCGGACCGCGCGATTGCCCGAAGGGCGTTCCCCTTCGATCGCGAAGGAGGAGCGGGAATCGTTGAGCAGCAGAAAGGCCGCCGCACGCGCCACCAGATCAGGTCTGATCCGCCCGATCTGGGCGCGTGCGCGCTCGTCGAGCTTCTTGGCCGCAAGCGCGCTCAGTGCAGGCGAACGATCGACCATGGGACAGAAGCGTGGTGTTCCGGGCAGATTGTTCAGCACGCGATGGCGCGATGAGGTCTCGCCGCGGGCGAGGGCGAACTGCATGTCCGGGTCGACCACCTCCACCTGACGGACCTTGCCCGCGTCGGGAAGGTCGAGCATGTGCCCGGTCATCCACTCATAGAGAAACCAGATCCGGCGCGCGAACGCGCCCGTTGGTGTGGTGCTGACGATATCGGCAACATCCTCTGCCGGGATCGTCCGGAACAGCTGGTCGAGCACGGGAAGGTTCACGCCTTCCCACTTGATCGCGAAGGTGAGGTGTCCAGCCAGGCTTTCTTCGGGCCGATGGCGTGGCGTCAGCATCAGCCAGCTGTCGGTCGATACCGGGTGATGGCGTTGCGCAATGGCGGCAAAACGTGGTGATAGTGGAACCGCAAGATCATAGGCTGCCATCAATGCCGCGTAGCCCACAGGCGTAGCAGGTTCAGGAAGCGCGCGACCGCGAAAATCCGTCACCGGCTGTGAAGGCCATTCACCCATGCAAACTCCTGCGAAAAACCATCACCGCAACCGAGGTCGCCCGCGAATCTCGATCATTGTCTGCGAATAATTATCTCAAGATCGCAATTTTGTGAATATCGTTCACTTTCTTCCGATTTGCGGATGGGCCGACGGCGCCTTTTGCACGGCATGAGGGTCGTGCCTCGCGGCGAGGCGAGCCGGCCGCGCGAAGAAAAGAGAGATATGTCTGCTGCACTTTTGGCAGACCAGGCGGTGTGGGCAGCCAGACCCGGATGTTGCTGGTCGGCGGGTTGCAGGCCCGCAGATTCAGTCGGCGGAGCGATCGGAAGCCATGATGGCGTCGACTTCGCTTGCGCTCAGCATACCGCGCAGCTGCGCTTCGTCGAAAATGGCGGTGTTGAAGTCGCGGTCATTTTCGCCGGAGCCGACAGCGTGGATGCTGTCGAAAATCTCGCGATCGCTCATCTCGCTCGCCTGTGACGCAAATTTCATGGGATCAGACATACTCATGGCACCGGTCTCCGTTTGCAAGCGGCAGACCAATGAAGTCCTGTCAGTCGGTATCGTGCTCGGGAACCCCTGTGATACCGATGACTGCCTTATACCACGGCAGGGCTTTGAGCGCCAAACAGACGCATCATGGTCTCGCCCTGAACGCAGGGCCGCAAAGCTAATCGCGGCTACACCGTTCATATCGCTTCCCATTCAGCGAGCCCAAGGCCGGGGACCAGCAGCGCCGACCATCAGGATCGATCATCGCCTTTCGGCGGGCACCGGGCGGCCCAAACCCAGACGGATCGCCTGCCGAGCCTCGAGTCGCCGCCGGAAAGGCGCTGAGCGCCGCATCAACCACGTCGATAGATGCGCGCCAGGAAGGAGGAACGCCCACCCAGCAATGCGTCCATCGATCGGTCTGCAAATGGGGATATATGCTTTTCCGGGCCTGCGGCTGCGCCTGTCGCGCTTTATGCCGCCGTCCTGGGCCGGCGGCACCCAGCCCCGTTTTCCGGGTCTGGTCCATTCGGTAACGATCGCGGGCAGGGGCGGACCCATCCAGGTCCGCCCGGCGGTCGCCGCGCGAGCGCGGCGGCGCTTGTGGGAGCCTCTCCCAGAAAGCGGGAGCAGGCGGCGCTCCCTCCTAGGCCCTTCGCGGTCGCCGGCAACCCGCAGCTTCGCTTGCGGGTGCTTCACTTACGTTACGCCCTTCGGTGCCTGCGTCCGCCGGGGCGGGCCTTTCCAGTCGCATCTTGCCGCCCACCCCCGCTTTTCGGGGAGGCTCATGTTTTTGGGCAGGCAGGAGGACAGGACATGGCTCATTCCACCAGCCGCAGCGCCAAGGCCAAGCGTCGCGCCGCAAACGCCCAGCCCGAACGGATCAGCCTCTATGACGAGGTCACCGCCAAGATCATCGCCCAGCTTGAGGAAGGGCATTTTCCTTGGGTCCAGCCTTGGGCATCGGGACCGGCCGCCATTGGCGGGGCGCTTGGCCCCGGCCTACCGCGCAACGCGCTGACCGCCCGCTGCTATTCGGGCGTCAATATCCTCATCCTTTGGGGCGCGGCGATCGATCGGGGCTATCCCTCGCAAAGCTGGCTCACCTTCAAACAGGCGCTCGATGCAGGCGGCAATGTGCGCAAGGGCGAGCAGGGAACGACCGTCGTCTATGCCGATCGTTTCACACCTGAAACAGAAAAGGAAAAGGCGCGGGAAACGGGGCAGGACGCCAAGTCGATCGCCTTTCTCAAGCGGTTTACCGTGTTCAACATTGCCCAGTGCGAGGGACTGCGCCCCGGCCTGGCCGCCGAACCTGCCCCTTTACCCGAATGCCAGATCATCCCCATCGCCGAAGAGGTGATCGCGGCGAGCGGCGTGGAGTTCCGCATCGGCGGCGACCGGGCATATTATATGCCGTCACTGGACGTGGTGCAGGTGCCGCCGCAGCCTGCTTTCTATGAGCAGGTCAATTATTACCGCACCTGCCTGCATGAACTGACCCACGCCACCGGCCACCCATCGCGCCTCGACCGCAATCTCAAGAACGGCTTCGGCAGCAAGGATTATGCTCGCGAGGAACTGATCGCCGAAATGGGGTCAGCCTTCCTCTGCGCGGCGCTGGGCATCGTGCCGACCGTGCGCCATGCCGATTATATCGGCTCATGGCTGGAGGTGCTGCGCGAGGATAATCGCGCCATCTTCCGTGCCGCAGGTGCCGCCAGCAAGGCGGCCGACTGGCTGCTGTCCCGCCATCGCGAAACACAGGTCGCCGTCGTGGGCATTGAGGAACCGACCAGCACCGCCGAACCGACCAGCACCGTCGAGCAGGAAAGGAAGGCGGCATGAACCTCCTCACCCCCGATATTCGTCAGGCGCTGCGCGCCAATGCTTGTCGCAGCGCTGCCAGCCGAGCGCGGAGAGAGACGTGCGATCCTCGCTGTGAGACGCGTGACTCGCTGCGACCAGCGGTCAAATTCTTCAATCCACTGGGCGCCGCCACTTGGCTGGCCACCGAACTTTACGAAGACGGCGACACTTTGTTCGGCCTCGCCGACCTTGGCTTCGGATGCCCGGAAATGGGCGTCTTCTCCCTGATGGAAATCGAAGGCATCCGACTGCCCTATGGCATGCGGATCGAGCGCGACGAGGGCTTTTGCAGCCCGCACAGCCTGTCCCGCTGGGCTTCGACCGCCCGCCATGCAGGCTCCATCATCCATGCCGAACAGCTTCTGAGACACGCCGTATTTGACGCGGCTTTCGACCTTCCGACCGATCCATTCCAAGGAACGGCAGGATGACGCGCGGCGCGTAACGCCGCATTTCCGTAAAGCCGAGCCGCCCAACTCGCCAAAGATCGACGGCCCGGCACTCACAAGGAGTAGACCCATGAAACTCGATTTCATCCCGCTCGACAAGCTGTCCGTCAGCAAGGCCAATATGCGCTTTTCCAAAAGCGCCCCCGATGTGTCGGACATCCTGCCGACCGTGCGCAAGCGCGGCGTGATCCAGCCGATCATCGTGCGGCCCCAATCCTGTCCCGAGCCTGTCGAGGGGCGCGCGCCCGATGCCTTCGAAATCCTCGCCGGTTCCCGCCGCTATCATGCCGCCATGATCGTCGCGGCGGAGAAGCGGGCGATGGGCGAGGCCGACAGCGAAATCGCGCTGCTACCCTGCGCTATCCTTGAAGAGGGCGACGACGCCGACGCGGTGGAAGCCTCGATGATCGAAAATATGGCCCGGCGCGATGCCGATGAAGTAACCCAGTGGGAGAGCTTCACCCGGTTGGTGAAGGAAGGCCGCAAGACCGACGATATCGCCGCAACCTTCGGCCTGCCCGAACTCACCGTCAGGCGGGTGCTGGCGCTGGGCAATCTTCTACCCCGCATCCGCCGCCTCTATGCCGCCGACGAGATCGATCGGGCGACCGTCCGCCATCTGACGCTCGCATCCAAAAGCCAGCAAAAGGCATGGCTTGCCCTGCTCGACGATGAGGATAGCTACACGCCTGTGGGCCATCAGCTAAAGGCCTGGCTCATGGGCGGCCAGTCCATCGGCATCCATCATGCCCTGTTCGATGTCGAAGCGAGCGGCCTTGCCGTCATCGCCGACCTGTTCGGCGAGCACGCCTATTTCGCCGATGCCGATGGCTTCTGGAAGGCGCAGGATGCCGCCATCCACGACCGGCGCGAAGCCTATCTGGACGAGGGCTGGAATGAGGTCGTCATCGTGCCGCCCGCCGAGCATTTCTCGACATGGGAATATGTGAAGGCAACCAAGCGCCATGGTGGCCGCATCTATGTCGATGTGCGCGGCACCGGTGAAGTCATCTTCCATGAAGGCTATCTGACCCGCAAGGAAGCCGAGCGGATCGAAAAGGGGCAGTGCGCAGGAACAGGCGGGAAGGTCGTGCGCCCCGAAATTACCTCGACCATGGCGACCTATCTCGACCTGCATCGCCATGCCGCCGTGCGCGCCGCCCTCACAAGTGCCCCCACTGTCGCACTGCGCCTGATGGTGGCCCATGTCATCGTCGGTTCGCCCCTCTGGCGGGTCGATGTCGAACCGCAGACCAGCCGGAATGAAGCGGTCGCGGAAAGCATCGAGAATGCGGTCGGCGAGGCGGATTTCGATCATATGCGGCGCAAGGCGCTGGCCCTGCTCGGCTTCGACGCGGAAGAACCCGCCATCATCGGCGGGCTTGGCGGCGACTTCGGTCCCAATACCGGCCTTGTCGCGCTTTTCCTCACCCTGCTTGACCTTGATGATGCGCAGGTCATGGATCTGATCGCCATCGTCATGGGCGAAAGCCTCGCCAGCGGCAGCGCCGCCGTCGATGCTGTCGGCCTCCATCTTGGCATCGACATGGCCGACTATTGGCAGGCCGATGCCGCCTTTTTCGAGCTGCTGCGTGACCGCGAAATATTGGGCCATCTGGTCGCGGACGTAACCAGCCCCTCGGTTGCTGCCTCCAATGCGAACGAGAAGGCAAAGACCTTGAAAGCCATCATCCGTGATGCGCTCGACGGCACCAATGGCCGCGACAAGAAAGATCGCTGGGTGCCACGCTGGATGCAATTCCCACCCTCGCGCTATTCGCAGCGTGGTGGGGTCGGAACCATCGCGGCCCATGGGGCGGTGGTTAAAGCGAAGGAGGCGCATGACAGCGCCATAGCCAAACCGGACATGCCCGATCCCGCTACTCCCGGCGGCGTCATTTCGCTGCCTGACGGCGGTGAGGA